>Ga0206130_10004077_pt1 | contig 18325 bp, 18 predicted proteins | sample Helgoland_Spring_9_FD_148637 | JGI IMG/M metagenome (GOLD analysis project Ga0206130, IMG submission 148637) | Pelagic subsurface seawater microbial communities from Kabeltonne, Helgoland, North Sea - Helgoland_Spring_Bloom_20160512_1 | ecosystem: Environmental > Aquatic > Marine > Epipelagic ... | reverse complement strand
AAATTTTTAACTGATATAAATATTCAAGCGGGTGACAGACAGCTTGTGAGCAATTCTGATGTTGCGGTATCCCAAAATGATATAATCAGACAGGGCGCAACTGATTACGTGGTGGTGGCTGTTGACATTCGCGCACCAGCATCAGAGCCGCTTGTTTATATCTCACAATGCAGGCAGCAATAAAATGCCGTTAATAGGTCGTGAAAATGTACAGCAAGCAATGGATCAAGCTAAGGCCAATGCTAACAAAGATATCAGGGGCGTTTATTTTAGTGGTTTAACTGCACTGATAAAACAAACACCAGTTGATGAGGGTCGAGCTAGGAACAATTGGTTTTTATCGATATCATCACCATCAGGGGAGGTAACATCATCAAAATCAGATAGCGGGTTAAGCTCATTTACACAGCTCGGCAATATGCCGCTAAATATCTTAAATAAAAAAATACTTTTTACTAACAACCTACCATACATAGAAACGCTTGAGTATGGCGGCTACCCTAACCCAAGCAAAGGAACTAAAACGGCTGGCGGATTTAGCAAGCAAGCGCCAAGCGGGTGGGCTAGAAAGGCACTAAAAGCCATGGCTAAAAAAATAAGGTCACTATGAGTTACTATAACACAAGACAAGCATTGATCCAGCGGTTGATAAATACGTCAATAACTGGAATAACTGCGGCTGACATTAGCTATGAAAACAGCGACTTTGATCCGAAAGGAAAAAGCAAGTTTGTTGCTGGCTATTTTATACCAGCAACATCTGAAATAATGGGTAAAACTTCAGCGTCAAGTAATGACCAGCGCGGAATATTTCAGGTTAGCGTATTTGTAAAACTAAACAGCGACGATTACGACAATACTCAATTACAGATTATTGACAGTATCACCACTGGCTTTGTTTACAACACAGTAACGGTGTATAATGGGCAGAAGGTGCAAATTTTAGAATCAACGGTTAATTCAGGCTCAGAAAATGAGGCATGGTTTAAACGGGATATTTCAATTAATTATTTAACATTCAGTAATAGAGGGTAAGAAAAATGGCTAACGAAATTAATGGTACAAATACAGTAATTGAAAACGGCACTGGGGCTATTGTTGGTCAAATGGAGACGACACTCACATACAACGGATCACCGATTGATATAAGTAATAAATCGGCAGGCGATCACGTTTCGCTTTTAAACGGTGAATTATCAGGTAAGCAAGTTCAGTTTTCAGGAACGCTTATTTATAATAACGACACTCAATTCAGAAAGGTTCGCGCCGATTCTCTAGTTGGTACACAAGACACTTACACGATCACATATGTTGGGTCTGGAGCAACTACTGATGAATCTTTTAGCGCAACAATGGTTCCTAATGGCTTGAGTGATGCGATCCCGTATGGTGATAAAGTATCAAGCACTATTACATTTTTATCATCTGGTGTAGTAACACACGTTCCAGCGGCATAAAAATGATAAAGCTATGCTATAAAGAATACCCTTTCAAAATGAGCCTTAAAGCCTGCAAGGTCTTTTTTGACCAAACAGGCTTGGACTTGCAGACGGTATTTATGAAATACATCGCGGCATGTTCAAAGACAATGGAAATGTCTTTGATGGATAGGCTCGTTTATTTCAGTGAGATATATACAAGGGATGTAGCTTGCAAGGCATTACACTCAATTATTTCACAAGAGAATAAAAATATTCCACTTGCTGAAATTGAAGATGCAACATTCAGAGTTAGCTGGATGGCTACAGATAATGATGACGGGTTGAGTGAGCCTTGGCCGCTAGTTATGTTAGACGCTGCTTTGCAAATAAACGATTACTTCAGCAAGGAGATAGAAGTAAAAAAGACGGATACCTCGGACGATACGCAACAGAAAATGAATTAAATAAGTTTAATTACTGGGCGTGGTGGAAGTATTGCACCAGTGAATTAAACATACCTCCGTCTGAGGTTTGGGGTTTGGATTTTGTAGAAATAAAAAACCTTGTTGATGCAAAAAATACTAACGCTGATTTATCATTAATGCTCAATTATGAGCGTGTCAAAAACGGGGCTTCAAGGCAATGGCTAGCGAAAAACTAATAGTAGAGCTTGACGCTAAAACATCAAAGCTTGACTCCAAGCTGCAAGGCACAGAGAACAGAATGGATCGTTTAGATAAATCAACTAAACGAGTCGATAATTCTTTATCTAAAATAGGCAAAGCCGCTGTCGCATCCGCTGCAATAGCTGGCGCTGCAATAGCGTCACTTTCAATAGCATCGGCACGATGGGCCAGAGAGTTAGAGATTGCATCAACAAGAGCGGGTGAGACAGTGGAAAGGATGCAGGCTCTTGCGTTTGCTTCCAATACCGTCGGCATATCAATAGAAAAGCTTGGAGACATATCCAAAGACACTAATGAAAAGATTGGTGAATTTATGTCTACTGGTGGTGGCGGCTTTGTAGATTTTATTGATGTGATGCGAATAGGAAAAGCAGAAGCAAGAGAGCTTGCGGCAGAGTTTCAAACCATGAGTGGCCCAGCCGTTCTACAAGAAATGGTTAGGCAAATGGAAGCCGCTGGTATTTCATCAAATCAAATGAGCTTTGCTCTTGAGGGTGTTGCAAGTGACGCAACAGATTTGATCCCACTCTTAAAAGATAACGCGCAAGGCTTAAATAATTTAACTGAGGAATTTGTTGCACTTGGCGCAGTCTTGACTCAGGAAGAAATTGACAAGATTAAAAAAGTTGGCGAGGAGTTTAACAAGCTAGGCCAAACATTCTCAGCAGAGGGTCGGCAATTAGTCGCTGAATACTCAGAGGAAATAATTGCACTGATAGAATGGTTGTCGGCAGCAGGTACAACCTTTATAAACTTTGCTGATGTTGTTTCAGTAGGCTTTGGTAACATAATCGAAATAGGCAAAGCTGCTTTTGCAGATTTAACCGAGGGCAGTGACACTTTTGCTGAAACTGTAGAGGAGCGCATGGCGCTTGCCGCTGAAAAGGTTGAAAAGCTTTTAGGTAAGTCAAATAAAGCACTCGAAATACATATAACAAAAGGCACTAAGGCGGCGAAAGGCGAAGTGAAGCAAGATAGTCTTACTTATGATCAAAAACTAACTAACCTCCAAGGCTATGTCAAATCTGCTCAAATACTTAACTCTGCATTATTTGGTGACAACAAACTTGTTGCTGCTGGATTAATAGTTGCCGATACGGCAACAGCTATAATGAAAAGCCTTTCAATAAACCCGTTTGATTATGGCAATGTCGCGGTTCTTGCAGCAACTGGTTTGGTTCAATTATCTAATGCATTAAGCGCATCTAAAGGTGGAGGACAAACAAGTAGCGCGAGCGGTGGCTCTAGTTCTGGAGCAACTCCACAGCAACTAGATTTTCAGCCGGAAACATCATCGCTTGAATTTACAGATACAACTGATACCGGGCAAACAACATTTAATTTAACTGTTCCAGATGGTGACGAAATAGGGCAAGCATTGGCAAACTGGATAAACAAAGCACAAACTGAAGGGCGCACCTAATGACAATTATTAACAATGCGGCGGTTAGCGGTGCGTTAAATGGGATGTCAATTTCTACATCAAATGTATTGATTGACAGAACGCCAACAATAGTATCACCCGGCGTTGATGAAATACCATTAAACATATCCAGCCCCGATCACTCTTTAAATTATACCAGCGGCACTCAAAACTCTTATTTCTCGGTTAGTTATGGACTAACTCAAAACATAACATATGTCGGCATATCTGGGCAAAATTCATCTGGTAATCTTGGATCAACTGTCCAGCTTTACGATGGTTCAACATTAGTGCAGTCAGCAACAATAACAAGAAATCACAACATAATGTTCACATTTGCATTGAGGTCGTTTACTGATTTAATAGTCAAGTTTCAAACATCACAAAACACGCAACAAGTGACAGTTAGCTTTATTGCAGCAGGAACACATTTAGATATCGCAACTGGCGAACAGGCTGGATATTCCAGAAGTTGGCTTTTAAGGCACGCACAAGAAAAAACAACAACAAATTTATTGGCAGCGCCAGTCAGCTCAATACAAAAAAATAAACCTTTGATGGGTAATTTGTCATTACCAAATGAGACAGCATCATTCACTGAAGGCTTGTGGCAGACATTTATGGACTTCAGTTATCAGCAGCCGTTTTTTATCAAAGAAGTTGCAAGCAAACCGCAGTCTAGTTATATATGCTTTAATGCAAAACACACTATAAAAGCGCACCCGCAAACTAGAAGCTTGGATTCTATAACCTTAAAATTTACTGCATATAACGGGCTTTAATAATGTCAACATTTGAAGAAAGCAGAAGCATTTTAAATCAAACGCATTTTGAAATAATTGAATTTGACTTGCCAGTTATAAACGGCACTTGCACCATAGGCAGTTCAGATGGTTTTGGGACACCATTAACATGTGATCAGCCTTGGGTAAATGAATACAAAACTTATAAATTCACAAACGCAGACGCGCCACTATTGCCAGCAAGCAACATTTACAGATGTGTTAACAGCATAAACGAAAATACCACACAGATAAAACCCGGCAATGGTTTATCAGCAAGGGGTTCACTATCAATAACATTTACTGACTTTATAGCTGATCCAAATGATGGCGCACAAGGCGTGACTGAGCAAGTCAAAAAGCAAGGCACTTTTTTTGGTAAAATGAATGCCAGACAAATAATGACTAACAAAAATGTTAGGTTAAAACTTTACAGATTGGAAGCTGATGGCAGCATTGATTTAGTTAACGGGGCGGAAACGCATTATTATATAATTGAGTCATTCAAATCAAACGACAACGGCACTTGGTCGCTGCAATGCAAGGATGTCTTGTCATTAGCTAACTTGAGCGAGAAGACGTGGCCGCCGACCGCTGGGGGCTTACTGCGTCAAGATATTGACGATTCAGTGACAGCCATTCCTGTTGATGGGCAAACAGATTACAGTGCAGCGTTTGCGGCTAGAATTGGTGACGAGTTTATGCGGATTATCACTGTTGATAATAACCTAGGCTCTAACACTGTGTTGAATGTTGCAGCCAGAGGATCATCAATTACAGCACCCGTTTCAGGTGTTAGATTAACCACTACAAACTCAGACAGTCACAGCGGCGGTGATGAGGTTTTTATTTGTGATTTGTCAGATAATGAAACCATTGATTCACTATTGACGCGCATTTTAGTTGCATCTGATTTTGATCCTCTATTGATACCGTCTGTTGACTGGGCAGCCGAAGTTTTAGAGTGGCACGCATTAGATAAAATCAACACTCTACACAGTGAATCAAAGAGCGTTAATGAAAAACTTGGATCGATATTGACAGGCTTTTTGATGGATATGTGGTTCGATCAAATAGATAACAAAGCGAAATTATCAGCCATTAGCGTTTGGAAAGAATCAACCGCAGCATTGACCGAAGGCAAGGAAATTGATGCTTATACTTTAAAAGATCAAGCGGTTGACTCGCTCAGAGCCAGCAGAGCTTTGGTAGTTTATGACAAAAGTAATTTAGCAGATAATGATGATGTATCCAGCTTTGCAAAGGCATCACAAAACACAAATAACGAAGTGATCAGCGAGGCGCTATACAAAGAACACAAAGATAAGTTGTTTGATAATAACGTTTTGATTGGATCAAATGCTGCCAACCTTTTGACACAAAGGTATGTGGCACGATTTAAGTTTACGCCTTTTAATTACAAGTGGACTACACAAGAACGCTTTTTGACATTTAAAACAGGCGATGTAATAGATATAAACGCTGACTCTATACAGTCTGCCAGCGGTTTACCCTCGACACAATTACGCGCACAGATTACAAAAATAATGCCAAAGTACACAAAATTTGGACGCGTTTATGATTGTACTGCTATGAGCTATGAAGCGGCCTTTAGCAATAACTCTGAGAGTGTTATAGATAATCCAATCGGTAATGGCTACAGTTTATACGGTTCTATTGGTGCGCCTTCCACACCATTCACACACACGTTTATTTTCAAAGGTTCTTACTCATACGGTGATGTGGCTTTCAGAGCAGGTGATGTGCCACCAGCGATAATAGCAGGATCAAAAATAATAATAATATTAGTCGATGGCTTTGATGGTCAGGCATCAGGCGGCACTGGCGGAAATAATGAAAGAAACGGCAAAGGCGGCGGTATTGTTTATGATGCGCAAGGCGTTGATACTGATATTTATTTCAGCGGTGACACTTCAGCAATTAGCGCAGCGTACCCAGTAGCAGACGGTTACATCAGAGCGCCCGGCGGTGGTGGTGGCGGTGGCTCAGATTATGAAGTGAGTGATCAGCATTTTAACGGCGGTGGCGGCGGTGGCGGTGCAGGTAGATTGCCGGGTGTTGGCGGTGAGTCAACAAGCAATTTGCCACTTGATATAGATTCGCAAAACGGTTTTAATGGCGACATAGCTGGAGTCGGCGGTGTTGGCGGAATAGGTTTCAGCGGTGCGACAGATGGTGGCGCAGGTGGGAATTGGGGTCAAGCTGGCACAGCCGCAAGCGGTGGTGCTGCTGGTTTAGCTGGTAGCGGTATTTTAGACAATGGCGCAACTGTGACGCTTTACGGAGCAACGGCATCTAGATATATAAACGGCAACGGTTCGCACCCGTAATATGCTACAATATTAACAATTAAAAGTGGTGGTGATCATTAATGCAAATATACAACGGAACGGTCGTTTTACAATTTGACGACTCAACAACTGGCAACGCTGACAGCGGTGCGCTTGTGACAGTTAGAGAATATAACATTGCTTCAGGAACGGGAAACCTTGCAAATATATTTAATATTGACAATGTGCAAATTTTAAACCCGCTTACAACTGACTCTCAAGGGAATTATAATTTTAGAGCCGCTGATGGATTGTATGACATAGTAATTCGAGAAGGCAACGCCAACCAAGTAATTTTGCCGGGTATACAATTAAACAGCTCTGAAGCATTCGTAAAATCTGAAGTTCAATTTGTTGTTGATCAATTAATTTACCCACTTGGATTGACACCCGGCAGCGAAAACGCCGTAATAGTTAATGGCGTGGTATTAAAATCTGCTGGGGTTGATAGTCAATACGCCATTGATGTAAGCGGTAATTTGGTTTTTAATTCGCCAGTTAATGTGAACTTTGAGGTTTGGTCAAGGCCAGTTGCAGGCATATCTAATTTGCCCGTTTTAGGCTCAAGAGCCATTCCATATCAATTTGACACACTTGCAGAATTTTTGGCAAGCGGTTCAGTTATAGTTGCTGGAGCATGGGTGGAATTACTCGGCAAAAATTCAATATATGATCAATTAAATGCACTTTATCAAATAGTGAATCCCGGCTTAGTAGGCAACGCCAGCGATTACATTATTGATTTTGGTGCTACTAAAGCGTTGTTGATGTACTCAGCGCCTAATTTTTTAAACAGCGGGGCTGCTAACGTGTCAAACTTTCCATACTCTTTTCAATATCCATCTAATGAAATTGAAACAAATCAGATGCTTTCTAATATAGCTGAAAATTCAATAGGTGCAGGAGGAAGCACTTGGTGGGTTCGACCTGTAGTTGTTGGCAGAAAAGAAAACGGTGTTGATGTTGTATATCGCGGCGACACATACGGATCACCAGAAAACAGAGGTTTAGTGCAAATAGACGGCGAAGATCCTGTTTTATATACTAATAAAAGACTTGGTGAGGCGGTTATTCAACTAACAAAAGTCGAGTTTGGCGCATCCACAACTTACTCAACAACTGGTTTAAATGATAACTCAATATCATACAGAGAGGATGAACACCATCAAGCAGGAGTGTGGTTTAATAATTTAAACGGTCAAGTGATCACAACTTGGGGTGTTAGAAACTCGGCAAGAACCCAGCAAGGCGTTAATGACTCAACATCATCTTATGTAAAATACGGTCAAAATAACGAGACATTAAGCAAGGCAGAATTGCAAACATTTCCATCAACTGCAAATTATGGTCAAGGTTTTTTTGCTGGATCAACATCATTTATCTTTAAAAGAGTAGGTGTTGGAAGGTGGGATTTCACAAGAGGTTCGGGCGGACAAAATTATTTAGATACCACTCAATTTAATTTAGAATCAGCAGCAGGTTTGGCGGGGCAATTTTATTTTGCGATCAGCTATGTTGACAAGTCAGCAACAAACGATCCAACAAGTTCATCAAACAGAAGTATAGCCCATTTTTTTGGCTCTCCGCACCCAACAAACAACCCAGATAATGAACTGCTTTATGCTAGAGGCACATATATACCAGCGGGAAGCAATCCGGGCGACCCGAGCAGAAATTCTGGCGGTTTATTTATTAGCAAACTTTCAGATGGAACGGCGATTGGCGGTTCAAATGGCAGGCTTGATTCAAATTTTGTGCCGTTTGCTTTGACTGACATGGATGTTGCGTATACGCCACCAACCGACTACAAAACAAGGCTGTTAGATGTTCAATATGGAGACACAGCCAGAGCAATAATCGCACAATGGCCGAACACATGGGATTTACCTGCGACAATGCCTTTAGGCACAACCTATGATTTGATCATGGTTGAGTATGACGGCACAACAATAAGCACAACAACAATAGCGTCAAACGTTCGCGGTGATTTAGGTTACAATAAATTCGGCAGCGCATTAAATAGCAGCGGCACATCAAACGGCACAACTGGTATAGAAGGAACAACATATTGTTTCGGCGCAAGTTTTTACAGGGGCAAAGATTACACAGATTTAGAGCCTGTAATTTATTACGCTGACAGAGTAGGAGACGATGAAACACAGCACAGATTACACAAGGTAATCATGGCATCTGACTATACGTCTGTTGTATCTGACACCGTCATGATCACTCAAGATAATATTATATACCGACCAGAAATGGCTTTAGGTGGCGATAAAAGAATATTGTTTTATAATGACGGGCAAGGATGGTCGAGCTTTAGCAGCTGGGTTGCAAGCACCAAATTCATAGACGAGACCTAAAATATGAGTACATCAAATGGCTTTACAGAAATAAACGGAATATTTGATTCCGTTGCTGATTTGCAAAAATACAGCGGCAAATCAATATCAACAGTAGCAGTAAACAACGGAACGGTGTTGGGTTGGTATCAAGTTTCTACAATTGATAACGGTTCAGCAGTTGCACTTGATAGCGGTTTATTTGCAAATCCTGTTGCTCCTTCTGTTGCTGGATTTGGAACAGCCGCTTACGCAGACATTACAACAAGCTCAGATGACGCAACGGCTGACCGAGTTTTAACACAAGGAAGCGTAGGCTTTGAGTACCAACGTCACATAAAAGCGACTAAAGGGTTTTCGACTGGCAATACAGGCACAGCAGAAGTGTTTTATCTGGGTACAGTCGTTTCTGGAAAACACAATATAAAATTTTCAACTCGTGGTAATTCTGCTTATAACACCTACGAAATCGATTTAGAAATGGTTTATAATAACGTAGGTACGGACGGAGTTAGCCCCCATGCAGGTGTTAGGATAGCTTCAGAAATAAAAGGAGAGGGTGCACACGAGTTTTTAAGTTTTAGCACTATAAAAGTAAACGCAGTAACAGCAGCAGTTTATTTGCTGTATCAAACACCACACACTCACACTCTTCAGGTAGGGTATAACTCGTTTACTGCGGATACACTTGGTGTATCACCAAACGCAACAGAAACATGGACTCCTTTAAGCGTTGCCACGGCAAGTTCTGGTTCTAATGAAATACCAACCCTGCTTTATATGGATGACACTTTATTATCGTACAACGGGGATGAGGTTCTAACAGACGGTATGAACATTGATGCCGATACTTTGGATTCACTGAACTCTACCCAGTTTGTACGTAGTGATACGGATTCTACTATAACAGGTTCATTTTTAGCTGACGACCCTGCTACTACCACAGACTGGAACGCCAATTGGCAAACAGGTTTCTACGAAGGAAGCTCGGCGGCTAATGCTCCTACAGCATCAGGCTGGTACTGGGGATTAAAATCTGGACATAGTAATAACAGTGCACCAGTCCGTTTTGGTATGGATCTGGTGATATCTCTGGCCACCAATCTACCCTATATTAGAAATACAAGTAACACAGGTGCTGGAACTTGGCAACAGATACACACTTCGACTAACACAAACCTAAATGAATTTATAACGAATAACATTGGTGAGCGTTTATTAGAGGGTGTTGGTATAAGCCATACTGAAGTAGATTGCCCTTTACCAACTTCAAGTTTTACTTACCCTGCATCACTAACTGCTGTTGGTGGGTATACTATAACAGATTCACGAAATGGGGCAGTAAAAGCAACTAACGTGCTACCTGTATTGTCACCTATCTCAACTCCTAAGACTGCATACGCAAGATTCACGACAACTAATATTCACATTGGGAAAAGGTATCGCATAATTGCCTCGACAGCTAACTCCAAAATTACGGTGAATTTCTGATGGTTACATACAAACAGATTGAACCTAATTTTATTCAGACACATGAAACGCATGATGATGGTTCGTATACAAGTGGCATTATTCGTAGATACGAAACTAAAACAAGAGCAGTAGATTCGGAAACAAATGAAACATATTCTCCTTGGGATGAGCTAGACTCTTCTTTGGTCGAGTGGTTAGATGTCGAAGCATGGCAAAGCGTACAAGATGCAGAAACAGCATTACAAGATTTTAAAAACAGCAGACAAGCACTTATTGACAGTGCTGTAGTTGATGCAAATGGATTCAAGTTTGATGCTGATGAAGTATCAATCGGACGTATGGCTAGTGCAGTTTTAGCAACCATTGCCGAAGATGATGCTTTTGTAATGCAGTGGTCACTTGCAGACACAAACACAGGTGTTATGACAGATATAACATTACAAGATTTAAAATTAGCACATAAATTAGCAGTATTAAACATGGCAGGGGTTTGGGGTATATAATGGCACGATACACAACAACAGGTACTAAGACTACAATAGGGACTTTAAATACAGAGCTAGAAAAAATTGCTACGTCTCAAGAAGACTTTGTTTCCAGAGTAGGTGAAGCACCTAATCAAATGGAAGCTGACTTAGATATGAATGATAATCGTGTCTTAAATCTGCCTCAGCCTACAAATCCTACAGATGTTGTAAGACTACAAGACTTAGAAGAAGCAGCCGTAGCAGTAACTTTTCACAACTCACTTTTAGGAAGAGATGTTGTAGATAGTCATCCAATGGAAGCGATTACAGGATTAACAGAAATTATAGAGGAAATACAGATGTCAGCAAACTCAGCAGATATAACGAGTCAACCTAGCTACCCTTACTCGTGGAACTTTCCAGTTGGGCCAGTGCAGCAGAAAGAAATGGAACGTAAAGCGAGTAGTAACTCTATAGGGAGTGGTGGCTCTACATGGTGGGTACGCCCCTGTACTGTAGGAAGAGAAGAGGATGGTGTAGATACAGTTTACGTAGGCAGTACGTTTGGATCACCTGAGAATAAGCAATTTGATGCAACAGGAATAGACCCTGTTCTTGCATCAAACAAAAATAAAGGTGAGGCTATTATAGCCGTAACGAAAGTATCTATAGATGATGCGGGTGTAGCAACTTACTCCAAAAAAGGAATTAACGATACCAAGATATCGTACAGAGAAGATGAACACCACCAACCTATGATTTTTCTAAACCCGATAAACGGTCAGCTTATAACTTCGTGGGGTTCACGTAACTCCGCAAGGAATCAAGACGGTACGGGTGGCGTAAGTAACAGAATACACGTTAGATACGGACAGTCTCTAGATTCTTTATCTACGTCAGAAACACCAGAATCAGTTTCTACGAATGATTATTCTCAAGGGGTATTTGTAGGTAACACTTCTTTCATATTTGCTAGGGATGATGTAGGTAACTGGGGATTCACACGAGGGACAGGGGGTCAGAATTACCTTGACTTTACACAACTCTTAAGTTCAACTAGTCAATACTACTTAGGTATTTCGGATTACGATTCAAAAGCAGCAGGATACAACGTAGCAGAGGCAGGTTTCAGACCGCTAATGCACATCTTTGGGCAAGGGCATCCTACAATTACACCAGACAGACAATTACGCTACTTAAAAGGAGAGTTCTTCGTAGCAGGTTCTACTTCAGGGGCGCGTAACGCAGGTGGCGTATTCTTAGAAAAACCAACAACAGGAAATGCCCCAGCTGGAGATGGTAAGCTAGGTGAGAACATCTTAACAAAAGACATGTTCGAGACTGCATATACAGCGGCCGTAGGAAACACATACAGATTGTTAGATATTCAGTACGGGCAATCGCCTAGAGCATTAATCATAGAGTTCACGTTAGATTGGGCACATGGTGCATCAATACCACTTGGTACTACATTTGATTTAAAACTAGTAAGTTTTCACCCAGTAACTAAAACTTGGAGCGCATTAACTCTTAAAACAGGGTTACGGTGCTGTTTAGGATACAAGCCCGAAGCTTCTGCTTATGGCGCAAACGGGCAAAGACTATCCCCCGCAGTAGCAGGGGTAGAAGGTTATACATCAGGATATGTACATGGGGCATCATTTTGGCGAGGTAAAAACGGATTAGACGTTAGACCTATAATATACTACGCTGACAGAGATGGTGATAATCAGAACAGGCATAGGCTAACGCAATTAACATTAGCGGATGATTACTCAGCAATAACTTCTGAAACAGTGCTGTTAGATAACAGTAAAAACATCTTGTATCGTCCTGAAATGACAGTAGGCGGTAACAAACGGTTCTTGTGGTATAACGAAGCCCAAGGTTGGTCAGGCTTTAATAGCTATGTGGCAGAACATCGTTGGTTAGACCTTACACCAACGACTCCTGAAGGCGTACCAGTGTTTAGTGTACAACCAATAAATACCACAGTAGCTATTGGGGCAAACACAAGTATAGGCTTAGAGGCAGTTAGCTACGGGGGGAGTAAATTAACATATGTGTGGTGGTATAAAAATAGTGGTGGGACTTTCGCACAAGCGAGTGCAACTACACCTTTCTTCGCACTAACAGGCTCCGCTGGGGCAAATGCACGAGAGTATTACTGCATAGCTACAAATGATGTAGGTAGTACGCAGTCTAATACAATAACAATTACATCCACCTAGGAGATGCATATGTCTAAACTAAAAGGGAGTAATGGTGTAATGTTTACTCAGGGGTTGTTCTATGAATACAATAACCCTGATGCTCCTTTTACTCTTAGACCTGAAGATTATACTTCTCGTAAAGGAAATACGTATGTGAGCTTTGCTAGAGTATACAGAGAGTCTGTAGATGAATATGATGCTGCTATGACACTTCTCAATAGTTGGGTGCATTGGCAAAAGCTTTGTAAAGAAAAATGGTTTCAAACAGGAGCAGTTAATGGAAGTACCTTTACGGGTCTTAACGACTGGAGAGAAGAGAAAGAAAAGGCTAACGAATCTGCTGCTAAAAGGGTTCTTCTGGATGCTATTGCTGACGGTGATACTCAATCAGCTTGGAAGCTGTACGATAAGGTTACTAAAAAGGAAGTTACGAAAGGCGCGGGTCGTCCTGAAAAGAAAATACCAACTATTAAAACGGGCAATGTAAGTAATATTGCAGAAGAAATAAGGAAGAGAAGTCTTGTCAATGGAAGTTAGTGTCTTATATAAGTTTCTCTGGATTCCCGCTCTTACTGTTCTTGCTTTCTTTGCAAAGCATTACTTTCATGCCCTTGAAAAGAAGAATGAAGCTCTCTCAAAGAAGCAAGATGAGATAGAAAAAAATATTATTAATCTAGAGATGGAATTAAATAAAAACTACTACGACAAGAGAGAAATTAAAGAGCATATAGTTCTTCCTTTAATGGATAGGTTTTCAGAGGTGGATAATCAAGTAAAAGTGATATCAGGGATGATGGTTGATATACATTCGGACATGGCAATCTTGAAGTACAAGATTTTAGGTGAGGACTTTAAAAACAAATGAGCATAGAACAACTAAAAAAAGATTGTGAAAGTGACCTTTTCTTTTATGCTCAAGTTATGTTTCCTAATAGGTACTTTGGAGAAGTCCATGAAGAGATGTTTCGTTTCTTTCAGAGGTCTTTAGAAGAAGCAATGGAAACAGGTCAAGGAGATAATGCAGCAGCATTGATACCTCGTGACCACCAGAAGTCTTTTTGTATAGCAGTTGCTTCCTCTTGGGCTATTACGAAGTACCCTTGGTTCACTGTTACATATGTATCTTCTAACCCAACTTTGTCTGAAAGACAGTTGACAGTTATTAAGAATATATTTAAGAGTGATTCTTACAGAGAGCTTTGGCCTGAGATGCTTAACTACGAAGTTAACCCTCGAACTAAAGAGTACGACCATAGGTCTTTAGGAACATGGACTAAAACAGAAATAACTGTAGACCACCCTCAGAGACCAAGTAGTGAGAAAGACCCAACAGTAGCAGCTACAAGTGCTAAGAGTACCAACACAGGGGCGCACTACAAGATGTGTATCTTTGATGATTTGGTTACTAACGAGAACTACCGTAGTGCTGCTGAACGAGAAGATATAAAAGAGGTTTATCAGTCGTATGCCTCTATTGCTACTACAGGTAGTATTAAATGGATGGTAGGAACAAGGTACGGAGATAATGATTTATACTCCGCATTAAAAGAAAAAGAATACGAGATATTTGATGATGAAGGTGTTGTTACAGAGACAAGACCCTTATGGAAGTGGTTTGAACGTAAAGTAGAAACCAGTAAAAGATACGATGGTACAGGCACATACGTGTGGCCTAGAGCTAAAATGCCAGATGGCAATTGGTATGGTTTTAATCAAACAGAGTTAAGTAAAAAGAAATCTGAAGCGTTTAACTTAGAGCTGTATTACTCACAGTACTACAATGACCCTAACGCAGCCAGCGAAGCAAAGATTACAAGAGATTGCTTTATGTACCTCCAGCCTAATTTGCTAGAGCAAAGGCAGAACAGGTGGTACTACGGCAGTAAAGAATTAAAACTAGCTTGCGGTATGGATTTAGCATTTAGTGAAGGCAGTGGTGTTCGTAAGGTTAAACGAGATTACACATCCATTGCAGTAACTGCTTGGGATAATGAAGGGTACTTATACGTACTAGACCTTCAAAGATTCCAAACAGCTAAGGCTGAGATATATTATGAAAAGCTTATTACAATGCATGAGTATTGGGACTTCAGAGAAGTAACAGTTGAGACTAATGCTGGTGGTGCTGTAGTAGCTAATTTTATTCAAGACGAGATACGTAGAGCAGGTCATACATTGGTGGTAAAACATCAACATAAGAACCAGAGAGAAGGCACAAAAGAAGAGCGTAACTCTCAGTTGTTTGAACCCCTGTACAGAAATAAGAGTGTTTACCATACGAAAGGTGGGTACACGAGATTGTTAGAAGAAGAGCTTCACTTAACAAAACCGCCACACGATGATTTAAAAGATGCCGTATGGATAGCTGTTAGTAATAGTAAACGACTAGCCAAACCTAAATTTGCAACAAATAAAAGAGAACGGACTGTTGTTAATGCTTCTAACCGATTTCTTAGTAGGAGAAAAAGAGCTTGATTACCCTTAATTACAACAACAAGGCTGCATTAGCTGGTGATATAGCTGGATATTGGGAAGAGTGGAATTCTTCGCGTGAAACAGCTTTGGCTCTATGGTCAGAGATTGATAACTACCTCTTAGCTACAGATACAAGCATGTTGGAAGGCGGAGAGAACTTTGACCACAAGACACATATACCTATTGCATCTGAGTTACACGAAGACCTCTTCGCTATTGTTTATAGCACCATGTTCCCACATGAAGATTGGTTAGGATGGAAAGGTTTTGAAATCAATGCCATTACAAAGCAATTACGAAGTAAAGTTAAAAGCTACATAAAGCAGTGTCATGCACTCAATGGCTTTAATATCCAAATGCGTAAAGTAATTGATGACTTGGTACGTTATGGGAATTGTTTCGCTCAAGCTTATTACAAGAACGATACAGTAGATACAGAAGAAGGCTACCTATCAGGGTACTCAGGGCCAGCAGTAAAACGTATCAGTCCTTTTGATATTGTATTTAATCCCAAAGCTACAGATTTTGAGAAGACTCCTAAGATAATACGTAGTCTAATATCCGTAGGAGAGCTTCTAGAGTTCCTAGAGAACATATCTGATGAAGATCAGATGATTACCTCAGAAGAAACCCAAAGTCTTTTACAGAGGCGTACAGGAGGTTTTAGAGACAGAGCTGAACGCTATAAAGATAAGCAATTCACACCTCAAGGTTTTGGTAGTCTAGATGAGTACTATAGTTCTGGTTACGTAGAGTTACTTTGGTTCTATGGTGATATATTAGATGAAGTAGAAACAAAGGTTTATAAGAAACGCTGTATTGTTGTTGTAGATAAAGACACTATTATATTAGATAAAGAGGAAGTTAAACCTTCTGTATTTAAAGGTGGATGGACTTCAAGACCTGATAACTTATGGAGTCAAGGGCCACTAGATAAAGTTATAGGAATTAACTACATGATTAACCACAGGGAGAATGGTAAGAATGATGCTATTGACAAATTCATTTATCCAGATAGATCCTATGTTGGTGATGTAGAAGAGATATATGACGAAGTTACAGGGCATACGAAGTACATAATGCCTGAAGGTGGTAGTGTTTCAGATATACGTCCTGACAGTACAGTTTTAACTTTTGATAACCAAATAATGATGCACAGGGACTTAGCTCGTACAAGTGCAAGACTTCCTCAGCAGTTGGCTGGATTTAGGACAGCAGGGGAAAAGACTGCTACAGAAGTACAGAGTCTTAATGATGGTGCATTCCGAGGGTTTATTAATAAAGTAGCTCAAGTAGAAGAAGATTTGTTAGAGCCTCTTGTACAAGCTGAAATGAGAATAGCTAAAGACAACTTCTCTAGTATTATTAAAGTTCTAGAAGAAGATGAAGAAGGCATTCTCCTTACTACCAGTATTACAGAAGAAGACCTAAGTGCTAATGGGAAATTACTTCCAGTCGGTAGTAGACGTTTTAGTAGACAGTTACAGCAACTACAAGGCTTAACACAGTTAACTAATACGAATATTGCACAGATGGTAGCTCCTCATATTAATACCTATAACTTGGCTAAAACAGTTGAAGGTTTATATGGATTCGATCAATACGCATTTATTAACAAGTTTGCTTCTATAGATGAGAACCTAGAAATGCAAGAGAAACAAATGATGGCTGAACAAGAGATGGTTAAATCGAGTTCACAACCAACTAGTCTAGAGATGGGAATGATGGAGGAAGAGGATGAGCTTTAAAGTACCTTCTTTTATGTCAGAGCATTTTAGTGCTTTGAATCCAGAAGAAAAGAAAAAAGATATTGAGCGTTATAAAAGGTGGCATAAGAATAATTTTACAGAACTTTTTATATCGCATTTAGAAGATTCTATAGAAAAATTAGTCAAAGAAGATGAATCTAAAAATGAGTTTATTTCAAAGTTTCAATTTTCTTATGTATCTATAAAGAATAAAGCTCAAAGAAGATTACTAAGAGAAATTATAAAAAAGCTAGATTGGAAAATTTAATGGCTACGTATGTTTATCACTGCTACGAATGTGAATATGATAAGGAGGTTGTACATGGCATGACAGAAAGTCCAGAAGTAGTTTGTAAGGATTGTGCCGAAGGTATGCACAAAGTAATAAGAAGCTCGAACTTCCAACTAAAAGGTAGTGGTTGGTTCGGAAAATCAAAACAACACTAAGGTAATAAAGATGGCAACACCAAAGAAAGCCGTATCAGAAGTAGCGAAATGGTCAGGAAAGGTTAAAAAGTACAATGACCTAATTAAAAAAGAGAAGTCAAGAAGCACAATGACTAAAACAGCAAAGACTCCTAAGATAATTGCTAATCTTACAAAAATAAGAGATAGCCATAAAGCTAGTCTTGCAGCAGCTAAAAAGAAATAAGAGGAATTAAGAATGCAAACATCTAACCCAGATGTAAAAGAAAATTTGGAGGCTAACCAGCCAGAATCTCAGGAAGAGGTTAAACCACTTTTCGGTGGTACAGATAGTCAAGGTAAGGAGCGTCTTTTTAACAACACAGAAGAAGCTCAACAATCTTGGCAATCTGCTCAGAACTTTATAAGAGATAAGGTTGATGAGACTAAAACGATGGAAGCTCGAATTCAGGAACTTGAAGCTAAACTTAACCAAAGTACAAAGCTGGAAGACGCTTTATCACAATTAAAAAATAAAG
>Ga0206130_10004068_pt1 | contig 18371 bp, 18 predicted proteins | sample Helgoland_Spring_9_FD_148637 | JGI IMG/M metagenome (GOLD analysis project Ga0206130, IMG submission 148637) | Pelagic subsurface seawater microbial communities from Kabeltonne, Helgoland, North Sea - Helgoland_Spring_Bloom_20160512_1 | ecosystem: Environmental > Aquatic > Marine > Epipelagic ... | reverse complement strand
TCCAAAACATTGTTTTTATAAGGAAGCTTAATGAACTCAACATTCGAAAAAGAAGCGCTTAAACCGATATCATCAATATCATCCTTTTCATATTTTGATAAAATTACCATTTTCTTCAAACCTAAAACTTTATCGTTAAAAAAGGTAGGTCCAGGTTTGTAAACAACATCATATGATTTAACTCTCAAAAGAAGGTAGATCCAAAAACCGTCGCAAAAAATCTTATCGTAACAATCTAAAGATGCATTAAATTCAACATTTGTTAAACTTTGCGCAAAAAAATTAAAGTCAGCAAACCCAATTATTTTTGGTTTCACATATTCTTTTCGTTTATATTTTTGAAGTTTTGGATCTAACATGTACAGCGTATAAACATTAATTTTTATTAAATACAATATAAGTTTTAGTGAATGTGACATTAACACATCTATTTTTTTATATCAAAAAAAAGGCAGTTATATCAAGATTCATATAAATTTCGTTTTACGGATATATTTTTCCATATAATTTTAATTCATGTGTGTAAATTTCTTCAGGTGTAAAGCGTTCTGTAATTCTTCTTGCAGGATTACCCCCGACTATTTCATAAGGCACTACATCTTTTGTTACTAAAGAACCAGCAGCAATTATAGGACCTCTCCCAATTTTAATACCTGATAAAATAATTGCTCCAAAGCCAATCCATACGTCGTCTTCAACTATAAACTTTGAATTAATTCCTTTCCAAGTATAATCTTTATCACGAATTTGAGAAGTTAGCCTTGTTGGAATACCAATTTATTGAAAATGATGATCAAATTTTCCAACCAAGGCAACGTAATTGCCGAGAATTACATTGTTACCTATTTCTGCATCACACTCAATTTGAGAATACCTGCCTATGTAGAAATTATCTCCAATAATTATTAAATTTATCGCTCAAAAAGCAACACCTCTTCCGGCATAGAAATTTGAGACTATAGTGAGATTTCTATATTTAAATCTACTTAGAAAGAAATTACTTAGTTTTTTTAAAAAAATAAATCTCGGATAAATTTTAATTTTTGTTCATTTTTTGTTTAATATCAAGATAAAGTAATTTTCTTGTTGCGGAATTTTTTAATAATTTAATGCGATAAATTAATTTGTAAAAGTATGTGAAATAATTAAGAAATTCTTTTCTTAATTTCTTATTTACATGAATATTTTTATCCATTATAAAATTAACTTTAAAAGAACTATCATGTCTTGTCTCTAAAACGTCTATTGTTGTACAATGTGTTGCATTAGTGCCATAGCCGATATTAAAAACTTTAGATTCAACAGGATAGACTGAAAAATGAGAATTAATAAAATGAGAATAAACCCAACGCACATACCACGAATCATTAACCCCATTTAATGATGATAATAACATTCTAAAAATATCTTCACCAAAATATTTTTTAAATTCCTTAATATTATTAGTATTCAAAGAACTCCTTATATTTTTTTCATCAAATTCACACAATTCCCATTTATTTTTCCAAGTTGCCCAACCCCAAGAATATGTTCTATCCATAAAAAAAACATCTTTTTCATATTTTATAGTAGACTTTAAATCCAAAGAAAAACCATTAACAGATTGAATTTTTTTATCAAATTCATAAAATTCTAAAGCCTGGTTGATAAAGTTTAAAAAATTGGGGGTTGTAATTAAATCATCCTCTAGAACAATAACACGATCATATTCATTAATAATTTTAGTTACACCATCTATAATGGAAGTGGCTAAACCCTTATTTGTTCTGGATTCAAAAACATGTACATTCTTAAATCCTTTTATACTATGAATATAATTTCTTACAGCCTGTACTTTACTTCTACTATTCTCATTTTTGGATCCGTCAGAAAAAATATACAAATGACTTTTCGGAGCCAAAAAATTATTTTGAAGTGCTTTAATTGTTTGTTTTGTTTCCTCAAGACGATTATAAACAAATAAACATACTGGTGCCAAATTAGTTTGCATTACTTGAGATTTTATTATAAATACTAGGAACCAAACATTTTAAATATACTTTTAAAATAGATGTTATGTAATTTTTCGGCCAAAATCGTTTTCTGAACACTTTATACTCATTAATATTTAAACCTAAGGGGGTGTGCAAAGCAATCCAACGATCTAGAAAACCTATCTTAGGGTCACACCATTTTGGTAAACCAATGTTAGAGGCACAGGTAGCTATATATATTTTTGATGTAATTAATTCAATTCCATTCTCAAGAGCTCTTAAACCATAGTCATGATCACCCATCGCATGAGTATAACTATTAGACAAAATACCTAATTGAGTATATACAGCTTTTGATATTAAAACTAAATTACCGTTTAGCAAATTTCCGTTTTGAATCTTACCATTAGGAATTATTTTAACATGATTTTTTCTTAAACCGTAAGAGTATTTATCTTGATCAACTCTATCTCTACAACTACCTACAATGATAGCTTCCATAGAATTCATGGAAATATACTCATTGTAGCACTCAAAGAGGTGTAGAACGGCATTTTCGTCTATATATGTATCATCATTTAACCATAAAAAAAAATCAGGTGTTACTCCTGTCAGTGCTGAATTCCATGCTAAACGCATACCTTGATTCCAATATAAATCACCCTTACCCTTTATAATATTAACAGTTGGGAAAATCTCTAATATAGCGTTTGAAGTTCCATCTGAAGAACCATCATCAACAAGGTATACCTGAAAATCAAAACCGATTGGAAAATTAGAACAATGTAGAGCTTCTAAACAATGAATTGTTTGTTCTTTTCTATTATGACAAGTTAATAATATTGCAATATTCATTTTAACTTATTTGTTTGATTTAAATTATACTTTAAATGTCTTTTTTTTACTTGGATAAATAAATTTTAAAAATAAAAAGGCCCAAAATAATGAATAATTAAAATAAACTTCCGAAGTTAATAAAATTAAAAAAGTCAGAAATAAAGTAAAAACAAATATTTGTTCATTATAATTATGAAAAAACAGAAAACTTCTCAGAGATTTATAAAACATGAAAAACATAAATAAAATAAAAGGTAAGCCCATTTTTACAATAATGTCTGTTAGACCTACTGTTCTTATTTGATTTTCAATTTTATATAAAAATCTTGTTTCCGAATGAAAACCACGACCAATAAATTCATGTCCTTCAAAATCTTTAACATCTTTTAAATAACTTAAAAATCTTCCTGAACCACTAGTCTCAAGATCTTGAATTTGTATTGTATTTGATATTTGTTTGTCAATTTTGTTTCCTAAAAAATTAATTTGGCTAAAAGCAAAAAAGCCTGCAAATAATAAAATAGCAAAAACAAAAAATTTAAGGAGTATACTTTTTATTTTTTTTTGAATTGAAAATAAATAAAACACAAAAATAGCTATATAACCCGTTGTAGACATTGTTGTTATTATTGAAATAAGCAATAATAATCCGATTTTTTTTTTATTCTTTAAATGAGAGAAAAAATTAAATATGAAAGCTAAAATTAAATATCCAGAAAAAGCACCAGGTTCCCAAAAAGGTCCTGAATTTCTAATAGTAAAGTCTTTAATATATGTAAAAACACCAAATAGGCTAAAACGTGGGTATACACTTTCAATATTTGAAGTATTTACTGAAAAAGGAATTAATATATTAATCGAAATATTGCTTATTAAATAGAAAATGAGGGATGTGACAGCAATAAAGTATAAAATATTTATATAATAACTAATAAATCTAAAGCCTACTACCTTGACTACAAAATATGCAGTTAAAACCCTGATATAAACACCAGATAATGTTGTAATCGGAAAAAAATTAAACTTAAAGGACTGTAGAATTGTAACTATTACTAAAAATAAAAATAACACAGAAAATTCTTTATTAAATTTATTTTTCCTTTTGATAAATAAAAAAAATGCGTAAAAAAAAACACAAGCTGCTATTATTTTTCCAGAAAAAAAGGGGTTTCCAGATATAGAAATCAATAAAAAGATTAAAGAGTAATCTACTACTTCTCTTTTTTTTACATTTAGGATACTCATTTTCTTGTTATTTCAATCCTACGAATAATTAGCTTTGTTTCTGTAATACATTTTGTAAAAGTAGGGTGTATTAATGTCTCTTCATTTTTAAACTTTCTATTAAAATATCTTTTAATATCCAATAAAAATAATTGTTTTGGTAATACTACCAAATAAGAGAAAGTTTTTGAGTAATCTTTGGTTTTTAAGGACAATAATATATATTTTTTATATGTGTTGTATTGATAATTATTTTTGAAAAAAGAAAAAAATAACTCTCCAAAATTATTCCCAATTCTATTTTTCCAAATTTTCATTGATTTTTCAATGCCACTGATACGCTTATCAACATTAAATGTCATTCTATCTTCTGTCTCATCTTGATTTACAGTTACTAAATCTGTATTTAACCATAATAAATTATAGCTTTTAAAACCAAGTGTTAACCATAAATCGTGATCAACACCACTAGTTATATCTGAATCGTAACCTCCTAACTCTTTTAATGTTTTAGTATGATAAAACTGACTAGCTACAGGAGGAGTGTATCCCAGTAATATAAAATCTTTAAATGATGAACTAATTGCCTTAACTTTAGTGTCCCTTGAAATTATACTTGAGCAAAATGAATATGTATCATCATAATTTTCAGCACTTTCTGAAAAAATTTCTAAAAAATCATTTGACCAAACATCATCGTCATCACAAAAGGTAAAATATTTGCCTTTTGCAGTATTTATTGCAGTATTTCTTGCTGTAGCTAACCCTTTATTAACAATATGTTTGATATATTTTATTCTTTTATCAAGCATTAAAATTGTGTTTTCAACAAATAACTGAGTCCCATCTGTTGAACAATCATCAATAATAATTATCTCAAAGTTTGTATACGTTTGTGATAAAATTGATTGTATTGTAAACAAAAGTTTTTCTTTTCTGTTGAAAGTAGTTACGCATACAGTTATTAAATTAGTATTCATAATCTCATTCCTTTGACAAATCTAATAATATTATAAAATTGAGGTTCTTTAATTAGTAGACTAAGATATTTTTTTATGAGGGCTTTTTTTCTTGCTCTTTTTGCTCTTTTATGCACCTTAAACTCTTTTTTAAACTTGAATAAACAAATTTCATTTGAAAGAATATCTTTTTTAAAAGCTTGAATTGATTTAGTAGGTGTCATTCTAATATGATCATCAATATAAATATTGGCAGAAAAAAAATTTATTATTTTTGTTGCATAACCTTTTGCAATTATAGACCGAAACAAATCAGAGTCCGTACCTCTTGGTATACACTCATCAAAACCACTAACAGATTCCCAAGCATTTTTAGAAATTAAAACAGTCGATCCACAATAAATACCGTTACCTCTAAGTATTTGACCTAAATAATCTTTATCAATTATAGGTTCATGTTTCTTTACGATTTGACCATTCTTCACATCATTCCAATAAGTAGATACAATTCCTAATTTATTGTTCTTTCTAAATGCATTTATTTGTTTAGCTATTTTCTCTTGGTCATGCCATTCATCATCATCTCCTATTAGTGCAAGGTATTCACCAGAAGAGTTGCTAAATGCCAAATTACTATTATAAGCTATTCCTTTATTTGATGTATTATTAATATACTTAAACTTTGTAGAATACTTTTTTTTATATTTTTCAAGCACCTCTATAGTATTATCTTTTGAATTGTCATTTATAACAATCACTTCAATGTTTTTGTGACTTTGGGCAAATACACTATCTAAACATCTGGATAATAGAAGTGCTCTATTATAAGTTCCAATAAGAACACTAACTTTAGTGATTTTTTCCATAAATAGTTTGATTTAGTTTAATAATAAACCGGAGTGACATATTTTGCTTATTATAATTTTTAACACTAAATATCAAATATTTAAAATAATTGCTAAATATACCATACCATTGCATTGGATGAGTATAGTAATCAAATATGATTTTTTTACTTTTTTTATAAGTATTTTTAAAATAAGCGAGTTTTCTTTTGATAAATATTGGCAGGACTCTCGAAATAAAAGAACTTTTTGTTTTTTCCATTAAAATATTTTCAAATAGAAATTCTCCATTTAAATACTCTAATAATAGTTTTCTTTTGTATCTTATATCAATAGGTACTGACAAAGAAAAATTCAAAATATCATTGTAAAAGAATGGTAATGTCCATCGAAATCCAAAATAATCATAAACTCTTACTGAATTAACAGTATATTTAGCTTGCCTTTCATTATATTCCCAACAATCATATTCTTGAGAAAACTGCTGTAAATTATTTATTGGTTGGATAGAACTACCTATAAATTCCTTCAGTTGGTTTTTTACATCCGTTGTATTTTTTCTTAAAAGATAATGTAGTTTATATATTTCGTCAATTAATAAATCTTTTGAATACTTGGTGGTGCTTTTAATTGCCTTATCAAGTTGTGCTATCTGATCTCCAGCAATTAAATCGCCGGTATGTCCAGGGACAAATATTGCGTTATTAGGGATGGTTTCTTTTAATTTTTTAACTGCAAAAAAATCTTGAAAATGAGAAAGAGCATTATGGTTACCTGAATGATCTTGAAAATCTAATAGTTCATTACTTTTAATAAAATCTTTCCACATTGCGCGTGAATATGGAATAAACCTCCACTCATAATTGCATCTTTCTGCAATTCTTTTACTAACAATTGCTTCTTTATTTTTTTCCTTTCCATAAGTGAAGCAAAGAACATTCTTATAATTATATTTGTGCAACATATAGACAATATGCCGTGAATCAATTCCACCACTTAATGGAACAACGATTAAAGCCCCATTAGCAAAATCTATAAGTTTTTTGAATGATTTCTTATATGCGATATCAATATCTTTTAAAAAAGCTTCCTTACTTTTATTCTTATCCGGAAATTCATTTCTATATTGAAAATGAAGCTTCTTATTGACGATTAATGGTTTTTCTTTATCTAAGAAAAATTCAATATATTGTCCGCATTCAACCTGTTTTATTTCTTCATATAACATCCTTTTCCCCGTAATATATCCTGTTGACATTAATTCATTATAACTAATGTCATCAATTGTGGTTTTTATATTATGAATAAATAAAGATGTTTTATCGCTGATAAAAATTTGGTTGTCATTTATTGCATAAAATAAAGGATAACTTCTAATCTTGTCAACAAAAAGTGTGAGTTTACTATTATAATTAACAACGATTGCATAATGACCATCGAATTTTTTAAATGATTCAATAAAATTATTATCTAATTTAATAATATTAAAAATATACTCTGCTAATTCATGTTTCTCTTTTACTTTTTCATTGATAAAAACATGACCAGCTACAAACACTTCAATTTTAAGATTTGTATCTTCAATTTTATTAAATTGATTTGAAAATAATATTTCACTATTCATAGTTTATCTTTTTTTTCTGCTAAAATTTAAAATATAATTTAACGAACCTATAAGTATAGGTCTAGTGTTTTTCCCTCCTTTATAGTAGCTTTTAATTGTGAAATAAAACCATTTTGTATATTTCAAAAAACGAATAATTTTATTACTTTTAGATTTATTTACTTGATTTCTGCAAAATTCTTTTGCATCAATAAATAATAATCTGTAAGCATCCTTTTCCCAATTATTGCTATAGTTTCTACTAATCTCCTTAAAGTTATCTTTAGCAATGTTAATTTCAACTTTTTTTAATAATCCAGTTTTACAATCTATGTTAATAAAATTTGGTGTGAATTCAAATTTATTTTTATAAAACTCAATATTTAAAATAATAGAATCGTAAACAGATTTACGATCTTTAAAATAATCAAAATCAAAAACAAAGTTCCCCAATGAATATATTATTAATTTATTTTTGATTTTTTCATACCCTTGAACAACATGCGGATGGTTTCCAATAATTACATCAACACCATAAGAAAGATACTCATGCAGTAAATCTCTTTTATGTGGTATTGGTAAATATGTGAATTCAGCACCTCCATGGTAATTCAATACAACCCAATCAGCCATTTTTTTTGCTTCAATAATCCTTTTCTTTAATTCATCTTTATGTTTATTTGAAAAAATGCCTGCTTTATTATTATCAGCAATAATTCCTTCTACATGGCATATTCCAATCAATGCAATTGTAATATTATTTTTAGTGAAATAAGAGATCTTTGAGGACTTATCTAAGTCTATTCCTGCTCCAAAATAATTTATGTTATTAATTTTTAAATTTTGAATAGTGTTTTCAAGTCCCGGTATTCCATAATCCATAATATGATTATTCGACAAGTTGAAAAATCTAATATTGTTTTGCTTTAAATAATTAATAGATTGATAAGGATTTGATATTGCTTTCCCTTTTTTTATTGATTCTGTTTTTTTTATTGCCCCTTCAAAATTAATAACATTGGCATCATTATCTTTTAATATTTGCTTCGTTTTATCATCAAAAACATCTTGTCTTTTCGTGACTTTCGAATGAAATATTCCTGTAAATGAAACATCTCCGGTAAACCCTAATATTATTTTATTTTCAACATCCATAAATGTAGTAGAAATAGAGGTAAACTATAGATACTATTGATTGTTTCATTTTATTCCTCCTGGATAATATTTGTTTTTATTATAACACTTTCTATAAGTAAAATATCTGCTTTTTAAATCTCTGGCATAACTTATTATTAATTTCGAATGAAAATATAATTTATCCAATTTATTAAATTTATAATCAAACAAATCATACCCAAATAATTCTAATAATTCCTGAGTCGTTCTATATGTAATATTTTTATTATTAGCATGTCTTTTATTAATGATAGTATTATTAAACACATATTTTGAGTAATTATCCATGTTCTTATGTGTCCCTATAGAACCTGAAGATATTTTACCGGTGGGAGAGTTATTCCAAGAAGTAATTTTATCTGTTTCATAATCATTCTTTGTAAATATTGTAGGTTCATAATCAAGGTTTAAAAAACTTAAAAGATCCTCTAAGATTTCTTTTGGATTATTTACTAATGATTCATATTTAATTTCAAAATAATTACTTTTATTTTTATATTTTGATGCTGTAGATGTATTATATAACCACATCATTGTTGCATAATATGGGCTAATTCCTCTCTTTATTAAGGATGTTACAACATCTTTGCCATCTCTATATAAATGAATAAATCTAGCATTTGGATAAATATTATTGAATTCATTAAAACAATAAGAATTTGCTGGTGTTTTTTCTGCCCATAAATTCTTTTGAGATTTATCTAAAAACACACTCATAAACTCATCAATAAAATCTCTATGCGATTCTTTTGACAGAGTCATTTTTATCAAATCCGCTTTATTCCAACCATATTTTTCAAAATCGGAAAATGTAGTAGGATATAAAAACCAGCCGTCTGTGCACATCCCATCTTCAAGTATAGTATTAATATTATCTTTTATTTTCTCAAATGGAGTTTCATAAAACATATTTTTATTAAATATTGAAAGTTCTGGTCCAATTGCTATTTTACTATGCCTATTTAATAAAGATTTTAATAAGGTGCTTCCGCTACTACCAGAACCGCCAATTATTATTGGATTAGTGCAATATTTCTTATTTTCCTCTTTCATTTCAAATTATAACTTTTAATTAATTAAGATTTTGCCTATGAAATTCAATTTTATATACGTATAATAAATACCCTATTGAAAATATTACTAAAGTAACTAGAAAATAAATTACATGATCGGATGTCATTTTAACTATAATTGGGCAGAGTAAGAAAACTATACTGATTAGAAGATGTTTCTTTATAATTTTTATTACTTCACCGAAAGTAATCTTCATTTTATTTAGAATCCAAAAATATCTGTAACCATAAATCAGTACACCGCTAATGGAAATTAGTATAATAGTATGAGTATCATTTTTCGTTAATCCACCTACAATCACAGCCAAACAAGAAAGAATAAAATTTATTATATTGAAGAATAAAGATTTATCTTGACAATCATAAACTCGATATAAACTATTAATTGGTTTTAATAAAAAGATTAAAAATAAATATGGGCTCATAATCTGGGCATAAAGACCAGCTGTATACCACTTCTCACTAAAAAAAAACGAAAAAATTTCTGGTGCACCAATTGCAATTATTACAAATGGCAAAATTCCAAAAACACTCAACTGTTTAATTAATTTTAATGTGAACGGTTTTCTTTCTATTTCTGATATCTCAGATACTTTTTTATAATACACAGACCCAAAGTTTTGGGATGTTAATGCTATTATTTGTTTTAATGTGCTATTCGAAAAAATATAAAATCCAATGATATTATTGTTAAAAAAAAACGCCATTATTAGTAATGGAATATTATTACTAATAGAATTAAACCAATCACCCATTAATTCATAGGTTGGAAATTTTTTATATTTTTTAATTAATTTAACAACTTCATCCTTATAAAAATATTTAAACAGAGAAACATATAGCCTATATTTAATTATAACAAGTGTAGTGTAAAAAACAGCGGCTATTTTAGCTAAAATATCTGAAATAATAAGTCCTAAACTACTTGGTTTAAATAAACCTAGAATAAGCTTACTGCCAATAGTAACTATTTTCTCAAGTATTATGGTTTTTGATATTTTCCCAAAACTATTGTTTGATATTAAAAGGAATCTATTTGCTTGATAAAGTCCATATAATAATAATGAAAAAGGTAAAATAACTAATAAGTTTTTATTTATGGCTAAACTAAAAAAACTTATTATAATATCTCTAAAAAAGAAAAAAACTAAAAATGAAATTACACTAATAAATAGAGTTATAATTGCGCTTAACAAGTATAAATTCATCTTCTGTATTTTATCCTTTTCAAGGACCAATGCTACTTCAAATTTACCGCCAAGCAATGGAGAAATTAACCCGAACATAGCCATAAATATACCAAACTCACCAAAGTTTTCTGGAGTATATAATCTTGTGATAAATGGTAAAAACAGATAACCTAATGATTGAGCAAGCAAGGTTCCACTTGCAATTTTTAATACATTACCAAGAAATGATTTTGAATTTAATAAATTTTTAAACATTTTAAAAAATTATATTTTTTTGCAAAATGGATGATATTCACCTTTTAACCCAATAGGATCAAGGTTTCTGATAGTAGACACTGTATTTATGGATCCATATGCTTCATCAAGCCCAAAACCATTTCCAGCCAAAATTTCTTGGTAACTTCTGGTGTGAAGATCGGTAAAACCTCCACTAAATTCTATCTCTTCACCATCTATCAAAATAGATCTATATGTCGTTAATCCTCTTTTTTTTACATCATTTGGTATATGATTATAATTAACTGACAAAAACCATCTAACGTTTGCATTTTTTAAAACAAAACTACCTGCATTTGCATCAGGAGTTTTTAAATGAACAATATTTTCTTTTACATCTCCAAATATCCAACAAAGCATATCATAAAAATGAACACCTATATTGGATGCAATACCGCCTGATTTCTGTTCATCACCTTTCCAAGAAACAAAGTACCACTTTCCTCTAGAAGTTAAATAAGTTAAATCAATATCATATATTTTATTTGGGTTATGCTCTAATTCTCGGTTTACTTTTTCTTTTAAAGCAATTATTGATGGATGGAGTCTTAGTTGAAGTATATTAAATACTTTTTTTTCAGTCTCTTTTTCAATAATTTTTAGCTGATCAATATTCCAAGGGTTTAAGACAATTGGTTTTTCACATATTACATCTGCCCCACTCTTTAAACCAAATCGAATATGAGAATCGTGTAAATAGTTAGGCGAACAAACTGAAATAAAATCTATGCTTTTCCCACTATTTCTATGCCACTTATCAACAAATCTATCAAACCTTTCAAACTCAGTGAAGAAATTAGCCTGTGGAAAATTACTATCCATAACACCAATCCCATCATAAGGATCTAGAGCAGCTATTAAGTCATTTCCTGTTTCTTTAATCGCTTTCATATGCCTAGGAGCAATATAACCTGCCGCTCCTATTAATGCAAAATTCTTACTCATCGGTTCTATGTACTAAATTATTATTTAACTTATATTTCACGCCTGTTTTATTGCAAATTGCTATGCCTCTAGCATCAAAAATTAAACGTTCTCCAAATTCACTCATCCAGCCAATTTTTTTTGAAGGATTACCTACCATTATTGCATAATCAGGAACCTCTTTTGTAACAACCGCTCCAGCACCAATAAAAGCATACTTACCAATATCATTACCACATACGATTGTTGCATTAGCACCAATAGAGGCTCCTTTTTTCACAATAGACTTCATGTATTCTTCCTTACGTATAACGCCGCTTCTTGGATTTATTACATTAGTAAATACCATCGAGGGACCCAAAAACACATCATCTTCACAGACAACTCCAGTATATATTGATACGTTATTTTGAATTTTAACATTATTTCCTAATTGAACATCTGGAGAGACAACAACATTTTGACCAATATTACAATTTTCTCCAATTATTGAATTTTTCATAATATGAGAAAAGTGCCATATCTTTGTTCCTTGTCCTATTTGACAGGGCTCGTCAACGTATGAACTTTCATGAACGAAATAATTTTTTGCTTCCATTTTATAATTTATATTTTATTAAAAAACTCTTTTACTTTGTTAATGATAAATTCTTGATTAGAATTTTCTATCTCGGTATGAATTGGTAACGAGAAGACAGTATTACACAATTGTTCCACATTCGCTATCTCAAAACCACTATTTACATAGTTGCTAAATGCTTTTTGCTTGTATAATGGAACCGGATAATATATCATGACAGGGATCTCATTCTCGTTTAAAAACTTAATTAAAGAACTTCTTAATTTAGACTCGACCTTTAAAGTGTATTGATGAAATACATGTGTTGAATTGTGTTGTCTTTTTGGTATGGATAATTGTTGAATATCTGAGAAATTTTCATCATAATTTTCAGCCATTTTATTTCTTGAAGAAGAATAGTTATCCAAGTAATTTAATTTTATATTTAAAATAGCAGCTTGTATTGAATCTAGTCTTGAATTACAACCTGTAACTTTATGAAAATATTTCACTTCTTGACCATGGTTTGCTATCATTTTAAGATTTTTAGCAATTTCATCATCATTAGTAAATATAGCGCCTCCGTCTCCGTAGCATCCTAAATTTTTTGATGGAAAAAATGAAGTAGTTCCAATGTGACCAATAGTCCCGGTGTTTTTTATACTCCCATCACTAAATGTATATTTAGCTCCTATTGCCTGTGCGTTGTCTTCTATTACATAAAGACCATACTCATTAGCTAAATCCATAATACCCTCCATGTCAGATGATTGCCCGTAAAGGTGAACTGGCACTATTGCTTTTGTTTTACTTGTAATATGAGGTTTAATTATATCAGCAGTTATATTAAAGGTGTCTGGATCTACATCTGTCATAACAGGGGTTAATCCTAATAGAGAAATTACTTCTGCAGTTGCTACATACGTAAAAGAAGGGCAAATAACTTCATCACCAGGTTTTAAAGATAAAGCCATAAGTGCTATTTGAAGTGCATCTGTACCATTAGCGCATGGAATTACATGTTTAACTCCAAGATAATCTTCCAATGACTTAGAAAACTCTTTTACAATTGGACCATTAATAAAGCCCGTAGATTCAATGGTTTGAATCACAGCAGTATCAATTTGATTTTTTATCTTATTATATTGACTTTTAAGATCAACCATTTGAATATTTTTCATGTAATCTATAATCGTGATTTAATATTTATTTTACCAAAAACCAATTATTCAATAATTTTTCTCTGTTATATAACATATCCTGCTTTGTACTCCAATCTATAACCTCAAATCCTGCATGCTCGCAAATGGCTTGCCCTGCTGCAGTATCCCACTCCATGGTGGGCGCAAAACGAGGGTAGCAATTGGCAGCGCCTTCTGCCACCATACACAGTTTTAAAGAGCTTCCTTTTGAGATTAAATTAACTTCTCCATGGATATCACGCATTTGCTGCACATACTCTAGTGTCTCTGCAGACATATGGGATCTACTAGCTACAATTGTAAAGGTTTTATCTTCTCTTTGCAAAGGTAATTTATTGCCCTTTGAAAGCAAAGCATCCACATTATAATCTTCTAGATGTACCTTTACTTTATAAGCGCCTAACTCTTTACTTGAAAAATACAGCTCTCCAGTTACCGGTACAAAAATAACGCCAATGAGAGGTTTTTTATTTTCTATAAGAGCGATATTCACTGTAAACTCTCCATTGCGCTTTATAAATTCTTTGGTGCCATCTATAGGGTCAACAATCCAGAGCTGCTTCCAGTCTTTACGCTCCTTGTATGGGATGTCTCTGCCTTCTTCAGAGAGTACAGGAATACCTGTCTTTGTTAAATAAGACATAATGACGTTATGAGATGCTATATCTGCCTTAGTTAAAGGAGAGTTGTCTCCTTTAATCTCTATATCAAAGGCTCCAGAATGGTAAATTTCTAGAATGGCCTTGCCGGCCTGCAGGGCGGCAATGATGGCTGTATGTAATAACTGATTTCTCATTATATAATCATCCCCGCTCCAATGGTTTCATTAGTTTGCTCATCAATGATTATGATGCTACCTGTTTGGCGGTTTTTTTTATAGACGTCATAAAAGAGCGGCTTAGAGCACCGCAAAGAGATACGCCCAATATCATTCATGGCTATTTTATCTATACCCTCTATACGGTGCAAGGTGTTGATGTCTACCTTGTATTTTAATTCTTTTACCATTGCCATACACTGGTTAGTGGTGTGTTTTATAACTACCTTAGTACGCGGCTGCAAAGGGCTACTGCTCATCCAGGTAACTAATACTTCTAGGTCTTGGCCAATTTCTGGGACGTTATTCTCTCTCACAATCATGTCTCCGCGGCTGGTGTCTATCTCATCTTGGAGCGTCATGGTTACAGACATAGGTGCAAAGGCTTCTTGTATTTGCTCTCCATTAAGCTCAATGGTTTTTATGGTAGATACAAATCCTGAGGGCAAGGTTTTTATTCTATCTCCGGGTTTAAAAACCCCTCCGTCTATGCGGCCTGCAAAGCCTCTATAATCTTGATTATCTAGGGTGTGAGGCCGTATTACAGATTGTATAGGAAAACGGCAATCTATGTGGTTGTAATCACTAGAGATGTGCACCGTCTCTAAATGATACATCATGGTGCTGCCCTGGTACCAATCCATATGTTCAGATTTATTAACCACATTGTCTCCCTTAAGGGCAGAAATAGGAATAAACTGTATGTCATTAATTTCTAGCTTGGAAGCAAAGGCTTTAAAATCTGAGACAATTGTATTATAAACATCTTCACTATATTCAACCAAATCCATTTTATTGACACACACAATAGCGTGTGGTATACGCAGCAAAGAAGCAATAAAAGAATGGCGGTGTGTTTGCTCTAGCATGCCTTTGCGCGCATCTATGAGTATAATAGCCAAGTTGGCAGTAGAGGCGCCTGTTACCATGTTACGGGTGTACTGAATGTGGCCGGGTGTATCTGCTACAATAAATTTACGCTTTGGTGTTGCAAAGTAGCGGTAGGCTACATCTATGGTAATGCCTTGCTCGCGCTCAGATTTAAGCCCGTCTGTAAGTAAAGATAGATCTACATAATCAAAACCTTTGTTCTTACTAGAGGCCTCAACAGCATCTAGTTGGTCTTGAAAGATTGATTTACTGTCATATAACAGCCTCCCAATAAGGGTACTTTTGCCATCATCTACACTACCTGCGGTGGTAAAGCGAAGTAATTCTATATTTTGATTTTCCATAATTTAATTAATTGCTTAATGCTTTAGGCTTTAAGCCTAGTGTTTTTATTCTCTTAGTTTTTTACTTAGACTGTATAATTTTCGTTTTACCTCGTTTATTTCTGTTGTTAATAAATCATACGTACTGATGTCTATATATTTTAAATCCTTTGCTAGTAAAATAAAGTACTCCAACTCTTGTGCAGAGCCTAAACATATCGTTACAAATATATTAAAGTCTTTATCAGAAGCACGTCCTCAACCTTCGCTGAAATTTGAAGGAATTGAATACGCTGCGCGTTACATTTGTGATACTAATTGATAGTTTTCACTTTTCGGAAATTCTTTTGTGATGTTATAAATCTTTAAAACAAATTGATGGCTTATTTTTTAAACATTATATTTTTTAAAATCTCTCATTTTATAATGGCTTTAGGCTATATGCTTTAAGCTTAGTGCTTACAGCCTTTTGGCCTACAGCTTTCTAAAAATATCCTTGTTTTTTACGATCTTCCATGGCAGTTTCTGCCCGTTTATCATCTGCGCGGCCGCCGCGCTCGGTGGTACGAGTGGTGGCAATTTCTTCAATTATTTTTGTAAGATCATCTGCCTGGGATTCTACGGCGCCTGTAATAGGCAAGTCTCCGCAGGTACGGTAGCGAATGGTCATGTTTACCACCTTCTCCCCTGGTTTTAATTTAATAAACTCAGAGTTTGCCAAAATTACACCATCTCTTAATACGCAATCTCGCTTGTGAGAAAAATAGAGAGAAGGCAACTCTATATTTTCTAGTTTGATATACTCCCACACGTCCATCTCTGTCCAGTTTGAGATAGGAAATACCCTAAAGTGTTCACCATAATTTTTACGACCGTTAAATAAATTCCAAAGCTCTGGACGTTGATTTTTTGGATCCCACTGCCCAAACTCATCACGGTGCGAGAAAAAACGCTCTTTGGCTCTTGCCTTTTCTTCATCACGTCTTGCACCGCCCATAGCAGCATCTACTTTGTACTTCTCTAGGGTGTCTAGCAACGAGACTATTTGTAATGCGTTTCTAGATGCGTCTGCGCCAGTTTCTTCTTTGGCGCGGCCTGTATCTATAGCCTCTTGTACAGATCCTACAATAAGTTGTACCCCTAGTTTTTTTACCAGCATGTCTCGAAATGCAATGGTTTCTGGAAAATTGTGCCCCGTATCTACATGTATAAGCGGGAAGGGTATTTTTGCAGGATAAAAGGCTTTTTTAGCCAAATGTGTTAATAGTATAGAATCTTTACCTCCAGAGAATAGTAATACCGGATTTTCAAATTGCGCTGCAATTTCGCGTATTACAAAAATAGCCTCAGATTCTAACTCTCTTAAATGGTTAATTACATAATTACTCATGCGCTTGGTTTTAACTTTTTGTTTATAAATTCTAGGATGGTTTTTACGCTTTTTTCAATAGGTTGCCCATCTGTGATAACTTCTAGATCTGGATGTATTGGGGCCTGGTACGGCGCAGAAATACCCGTCATGTTTTTAATTTCTCCAGCTCTTGCTTTTTTATAAAGCCCTTTTACATCCCGGCGTTCACAGGCTGCAAGAGAAGTGTTTACATATATTTCTATAACATTATCTGGGCCTACAATTTGTTTTACAGCCTCTCTATCTTTTATATAGGGAGACACAAATGCGGCCAGAGTTACAACTCCTGCATCTAGCATTAGATTACCAATCTCTGCAATGCGGCGTATATTCTCTGTGCGGTCCTGGGGCGCGAAGCTTAAATCTTTATTTATGCCTTGACGGATGTTATCTCCATCAAGGATGTAAGTAGAGAGTCCTTGCTGGTGCAGCGCCATTTCTACCAAATTGGCCAGGGTAGATTTGCCAGAGCCAGAGAGGCCTGTAAACCATAGCAAATAGGATTTGTGCCCGTGCAAGTTCTCACGCTGGGTTTTGGTAGTTTTATAGTCGTGCTTTACAGTGTGTAAACTCATGATTACTTTATTGTTCTTTGTGATTTAAGTTTATCTAATCTTCTAGCTTTGATTCTTTTATCCAAACCAAAATTAATTTTATACCATAATTTTTCATGCCCAAAATACAATAGCATTTTTGATACTGTTTCAAAAAGTCCAATTTTAAGACCAATTAGTGGGTTGCCCGTTAGTATCCAACCTAAAACAACAGTATCTATGGTACCAACAAAACGCCATGAAAAGGTTTTTACAATATGTCTTTTATTAGAATCTGCCATACTAGATTTAAACCAAAGCTGCTCATGGATATAATACCAAACAAGTTTTGTGATGGTTGTTACAAGTGATACATTAAGCCCAGCACTAAAATTTCCTGTAACAAGCCAGGCAAATAGTAAGGTATCAAGACTACCTATGAGCCTCCAGGAGAGCGATTTGGCAACATGTCTTTTTGATATTTTAAGTTTCTTAAACAAATCCATAGTTAGCCCTTATAAAAACATTTATACCATGACACAAACTCCTTGATTC
>Ga0206130_10004067_pt1 | contig 18372 bp, 15 predicted proteins | sample Helgoland_Spring_9_FD_148637 | JGI IMG/M metagenome (GOLD analysis project Ga0206130, IMG submission 148637) | Pelagic subsurface seawater microbial communities from Kabeltonne, Helgoland, North Sea - Helgoland_Spring_Bloom_20160512_1 | ecosystem: Environmental > Aquatic > Marine > Epipelagic ... | reverse complement strand
CGAGGGCGGTATCTCACGCATGGCGGTGAGTTGGGACATGAAAAATGCCCACGGTGAAAAGGGCCGGGTCTACGGCCAAAAGCCACACAATCCAAAAATCAATGGTGTACGCCCTGCCCTCCCTCCCGGAGTTGGAGCCGGTGGACACGGAGGATCGCATGGACAATTAACCAATGACTTCATCGAATCCATCCTGCTCGACCGAGAACCAACCGTAAATATTGGGGATTCTCTCAATATGACCATGGCTGGTGTGATTGCTCACCAATCTGCTCTCAAAGATGGGGAGTGGATGAAAATCCCACAGTACGAGCTTTAACACCAAACAGCATGGGTAACTTACAAAGTTGCTCATCGTATCGTTTTGAATTGAATAAGCCTATCTATGATCCACTTCTTTTCGAAATAGCAATGCTTCGTTTCCTTTTTTTATTTGGGATGGTTGGTTCGTTCACATGCCCGCTTTTTGCATCTAAATCAAATGGAAATGAGCCTACCGAGATAGTCTTGTACAAAGCGAATGGTTGTGTTGCCTGCCATCGTATTACCCAGGATCATATTGGTCCTTCCATGCTGGCCGTTTCTCAAAAATACGCCAATGACCCAAACGGTGTATTAACGGTTCTGGATAGCTTAAAGAATGGGGCTAAAGGAAAGTGGGGAAACAATGTGATGCCGCCACAAAGTCATTTAAGTGACCAGAACCTGCAATTACTAACGAATTGGGCACTTGCCATTAAGGATTCTCCCAATCTGAAAAGTTGGCAGAAAGAGGAACTGGTAACTCAGGAATCAAATACGATTTTATCTGCGGATCAGCCTTTGAATGCAAAGTATTCCCTGCCGGAGGATCGGAGGGGCACGGTGGTGCAAACCTTAGATCAACCGATCGTCTATCGCACCTATCTGCCCGGAGCATCTTCACGGGCAATTGCGGTGGGTTTACCCGGGGGTATTTCTTACGCCTTTGACGCAAAACTTTGTAAACTTCTCTATTTTTGGGAAGGTGGATTTCTTGATTTTGAAAAGTCTTGGACTGGGCATGGTGGTTGGTATTCAAAATTGATGGGGACAAAAATCTTTGAGGCACCTGCGAGCTTCCCCCTTCGAATGGGGAGTAAGCAAAACCCTGAGGTAAAATTTCTTGGATATCGTACGGAGGGAGAACTCCCTAGCTTTCTTTACCAAATCAATGGCATAAGCGTGGAAGAAACAATTGGATTTGATGCAGATAACCGAACGATCGTGCTGTCCTTTAAGATTTCCGATGCAGAAAAACCTATCTATTTCGACCCCGGAAAAAGTTTGTCCATTTGGTCATCAGATGATGCAGTAGAACAGGAAGGTGTTTGGAAAGTACACCCTGAAAAACGGAAAAGTTTTTCCTTCCTTGCACAGGTAAAATGATGAAAAAAATAACCCTACTTTTCATCCTCACAATCGCCTGCTCACAATTGGGTGTGTTCGCGGATTCCTCTTACTCGGTTCAACCCTACCCTACTCCTCCCGGCATAGTGTGTGAAGTTACGGGGGTGGATTATTCGGAGGATGGCACTCTTTACATCTGTACCCGACGGGGGGATGTATGGGCCCAAAAGAACGGAGACTGGAAGAGATTTGCCTATGGGTTACATGAGCCTATGGGTCTGCTTGCCGGACCTAGTTTCGCCATAGTCAGTCAACGCCCGGAACTAACTCGATTGGTGGATGAAGATGAAGATGGCACGGCGGACCGTTACGAAACGATCTGCGATCAGATTGCGATGGAAGCAAATTTTCATCAATACAACTATGGATTGGTGAAAGGAAAGATTGCGGGCAACCTCTATGGCATTCTCTCCTGCTCGGGATTGAGTAAACCCGATGGCTCACCCGCAAGTGCCAATGGATTTTCTCCCATCCCCTACCGTATGTGGTCCTACCAAATTACCCCAAGCGGAGAGTTTAGGCCATGGTCGAGCGGGTTGCGCACCGCCAATGGGATTGGAAAAAGTCCACAGGGTGAACTCTTTGCAGCGGACAACCAAGGGGACTGGGTGGCCACCTCCATGCTTCACCACTTGGAGGAGGGAGATTTTCACGGTCATCCCGCTGCCCTAAGATGGGATCAGGATTTTCCATATCCCAAGGATCCTGAATCCGCTCCCATCGGTCTACTGGAAAAAATGAGAAAACCCCCCGCGGTTCATTTTCCTCATGGAGAACTGGCCAATTCACCAGGCTCTCCAGTCTGGGATACCACGGATGGAAAGTTCGGCCCGTTTGCAGGTCAGATGTTTATTGGGGATATCGTACACCCCAGAATCATGCGTGTGGCTTTGGAAAAAGTGAACGGGCAGTATCAGGGAGCCTGCTTTTCCTTTTATCATGCCGAAGGATTGAAAGCAGGTATCTGCCGGCTTGCCTTTTCCTCAGCCGGCGAATTGATCATCGGCCGGGCGGGCGAAGGAAACTGGGGCCGTGGCCTCCCCGGATCGGGCCTGCAAAAAATCGCCTATTCGGGAACACCTCCCTTTGAAATCCATCGGATCGAATTGCAAAGCGGTGGGTTTCTTTTTCATTTCACCCAACCGATTAATCAATCCATCAAACTCGACCCTGAAAAGTTCGGTGTCCAAAGCTACCATTACCCTTACGGACCGAATTACGGATCCCCCAAAACGGACATACGAAGAATTATCCCTGCAAATATTGAGCACACTGCAAATGGAAATGCTATCCGTATGATTGTTCCAAACTTACAAAAAAGAAAAGTTTACCAATTTAATCTCCCTCAAATACAAGATGTAGCAGGGGGAACTTTACGAAATTCAATCGCTTTCTACACGCTCAACGAACTGGTAAAAAATTAATTCTGGGGATTCTCAAACCAAACGACATTCTCACTTCGCTGACCTGCCACGAGAATGTCTTTATCACCATCACCATCCAAATCAGTGATCATTGCATCATAGGACATTTGGTCTCGACTCAACACATGGCGGGAGAAATTCCCATTGCCATCATTTTCATACCAGGCAGCAAGTGTTGATTTGTTTCCAACACATACGAGATCAATATCTCCATCCCCGTCAATATCCCCAAAATCTGCGGAATGCGGAGCAGAAATTTCATCATCAATTATATGCTCTTTCCAATCTGGACCCTCAAACCAAAGAATTCCCACTCCGTGACCACGGGTTGCGAGTACATCCATCTTTCCATCTCGATTTACATCAAATGGTGCCCCATGAGTAGCCCCCATTTGAGAACCGGCACGAGGTAGAAGTTCTCTACGCCAAGTTGTCTCAGGATTTTTTGAAGAATAATAGATGGCAAAGTAATCACCATCGGTAAATGGTTTACCCTTTGCACCCATTGCAAAATCTATCAGACCATCGTTATTTATATCTCCGAAATCAAAGTAATGGCTCCCCCCATAAGCAGTCCCATCTGCTAAAGGTACGATCTGCCAACTCACTTTATCCTTTTTTGAAAATATGGGCTTTAACCAACAAACCGAACTGGAATATGGCCCTTGGTCTTTGGTGAAATCATTTACAATTATTTCCGAAATTCCGTCCCTATTAATATCAAAGGAACGGATACAATGAACCCCAAATATCTGGTTAGTGATTTCATGAAATTCCCAACTTTTGGACAGCATATCTCCGTCTGGACATTCAAGCCAGAAAACTCCCCGCACAAAAGATCCAACGAAGTCTAAATCTCCATCCTGATCGACATCATGTAAGACACAATGAATACACTGGGGCTTAAACAATGCATACTTGGAAGGAATTTTGGCTAGGTGCCTTTTTGTTTCATAACCAATGCCGGATAAGATCAGAATTTCTCCGCCAGCAGAAAAAATAATTTCCTGCTTACCATCCCCATTATAGTCATGAGCGACTGCAGAATTTACCCGTGCACCGCTATAGATCTGATGGCGTGACCAATTGGCATCCTCAGCCAAGGCAACACTCCCCCCTCCAAGGAATAAAAAGCCTATCGAAAAGAAAAAAAGCAACATGCCAAAATGGACCAATTCCCATTTGGGTTGCATCACTTCTTCTTTGATTGCCTTGGTCTTGGTGGACCAATGGGTTGATCCTTCCACCAATCACTGGGTCCTTCCTTTTCAACCGTTTGATTTACCGCAAACAAAAGTTCTTTCATTTGCTGTAATTTCTTTGGCTTCTTCTGGGCAAGGTCGTTCTTTTCCTGCCAGTCCTTTTCAATATGGTAAAGTTGGAACTCCTTAAGATCAGCACTAGCCAAAATTTTCCAGTCACCGTGACGCAAGGCGAAATGAATTTCAAGAGATGCCAAATGATTGCGCCAATATAAGGGAACCTTGCGCTTTAATGGTTTGCCGGAAAAGAGGGGCATAAAGTCAGTCCCGTCAATAGTACGATCCTTGGGCAATGGAATATCAACAATTCCAAGAATGGTGGAGAAAAGATCCGAGCCAATAATCGGGGTGCTATTTTCACTCACCGGAATCCTGCCCGTCCAACGGGCAATTCCAGGCACCCGAATACCGCCCTCATGTGAGGACCGTTTGCGTTCGCGCAAACCCGCGGTCGACCCACGAGTTCTTCCGCTATTTCCCGCACCCTCCGGGCCATTATCTGAGGTAAAGAAAACAAAAGTATTATCCGCAACCCCGATTTCATCCAAGGCCCGCATTAACTTTCCGAATGCATAATCAATCTGGGTGATATTGCCATGATGCTGGCGGATGCCCTCATCCTTGATATGGGCATACGCTTTCATAAATTGCGGAGAAGATTCGATGGGAAGATGAGGCTCATGCGTCCAGACATTTAGAAAGAATGGCTGGTCGGGGTTCCGGACCTCCTTAAGCCAACGAATGCCCTCGTCCACAACCAAGGGAGCTGAGTATCCCTCCAGTTTACCCAAAGCTTGCCCGTTGAGAACAAAGTTTTCGGGATTCTTGTGGTTTGGGGAAGCGTTATTTTGAGTAGCCATCCAATGATCAAACCCATGATCATTGGGCTGGGGCTGATTGGGGCTGTTAAAATGGCCGTTCAAATGCCATTTGCCTACATGACAGGTGGAATACCCCTTTTCTTTGAGCAAAGCGGCCACAGTAATTTCGGAATTGCGGAGATGTACAGGACTATTCTTGGGAAGCCATCTCCATACACCATTACGGTATGGAGTACGACCTGTGAGGATGGCAGAACGAGAGGGTGAACAAACGCCACATGCCGAATAGGCCTGAGTGAACTTCGTCCCCTGCTTGGCAAACTTGTCGAGATTGGGAGTTTTGATTTGGGGGTGGCCATAGCAGGCCAGATCTCCCCAGCCCATGTCATCGGTCAAAAAGATGACAAAGTTGGGACGGTCCTGCTTGCCAATAAGCAGCGCGGGTAAAAGCAAGAAAAGAGTTACAGTGAATTTCATAATTAAGAAAGATTATTTAGATCGATATTTTGTTTTAAGAGTGACAAAAGGCTTTAGTTTCTTGGAGAGCGAAGCGACCAGTTCCTCATGCTTTGTATGGCCAGCGAGATTGGTCACCTCCTCAGAATCGTTGGCATGATCATAGAGCTCTTTACCTGCCTTGCCTTCCAGCCATTCGATGTAACGGTAACGCTCAGTACGCAGGGAATACCCCCAGGCATCTCTGCCATACCATACAAGGGTGACAGCTGGCTTCGTCCAATTCTCGGCATTTGGATCACTAAGCAAGGGACGCAAGGATTTTCCCTGCAAACGAGAAGAAACGGAAATTCCACACAGGTCCATGAGGGTGGGATAAAGATCGAGCAATTCAACCGGTTTATTCGATCGTTCCCCCTTGGCCATGCCGGGAGCGGAGATAATGAGAGGTACGCGTGTAGACCGTTCAAAGGCCTTGCGTTTGTACCACAAACCCTTTTCGCCTAGAAAATATCCGTGATCCGACCAAAATACGATAATGGTTTTATCGAAAATATTGTTTTTCTCCAGTGCATCCATCAAGCGGCCAACCTGGGCATCGACAAATGACTGGGTGGCAAAGTATGCCTGCTTGCATTTGCGTGCCTGATACATGGTTATGTCGGCAAAATAATAAGGCCAATTGGCCAAGTCCCTACCCAGAGCAATGGGAGGCACATCCTCCAAGTCACGCTTCGCTTCTCCCACATCCTGCATGGTGATTTGATCGAGCGGATAGAGATCAAAATATTTCTTGGGGGCGACATAGGGACAGTGCGGATTGAAAAATCCCGCAGCCAAAAAGAAGGGTTCATCTTTTTTTTGTCCGATCAGCTCGATAATTTTCGATGCCACCTTGCCATCGGTATGATCGGTATCCTTACTTACCGGGTCCCACCAGGCCATACTGATTCCCAGGTTATTATCCTTTTGCCGGCCACGACCGTAGCGGGTGATATATTCCTGCTGGGTGCGGTCCATACCAATGGGGTTGTACTTTTTATCCCAGGTCTGTGGATCGTCATGCCCATCGGTACCAATCATCGATGGGTTGCCGTAATGATAGATCTTTCCTGCGCGGGCGGAAAAGTATCCGTTTAGGCGAAATGCCTGACCGAGGGTGATCACATCCGGATTAATTTCTCGCATTTTATTACTGTTGGTCAGAATTTCAGTTTCATCGGGTCTAAGACCGGTCATTACGCTCGTACGGCTCGGACCACAAAGAGACTGTTGGCAATAAGCCCGCTCAAAAACCACACCACGCTGGGCCAACCGGTCGAGATGTGGAGTCTTAACCTGTGGATGTCCGTAAACCCCCAGGTCGACATTCATATCATCCGCACAGATAAAAAGAACATTAAGTTTCTCAGATGAAGCCAAGGTTCCGAGTGCAACTAAATGAAAAATTATAACTAATCCTTTCATAATTGGGAATTCACTTAATTACTTTGAATTGGCAAATTGACTAGCTATGTAAGGAAACTGCCGATGGATCGCATCTTTGCAGAACTGCCAATTGTGTACGCCCTCATGTTCCTCATAGATGTGACTAATCCCATCTTCCAAGAGTTGCTTGTGCAAAGCCCGGTTAACCGGAAGAAAGAAGTCTCCTCGCCCACAGTCCAAAACGATCTTGATCTGATTGTCCTTTAATTTCCTGGCCTGGTTGATCACGGTATGTTCCTCCCAGTTTTCCCAGTGCTTACTCATATCGCCCAGGCGTTTCTTGATCTCCCAGTTATTGGGAAAGGGTCGGATATCCACTCCGCCCATCAGACATACCGAGGTGCCGAAAGTTTCTGGGTGACGGATCGCCAGGTAAATCGCACCATGCCCGCCCATACTCATTCCTGAGATTGCCCGGGAACCACGGTTTGCCCGGGTACGGTAATTTTTGTCCATGTATTGCACGCACTCCTCGGCCACATGGGTCTCGTACTGATAGGTCGGATCGATGGGGCTGTCATAGTACCAACTGGTCGATCCTCCATCCGGGCATAGAATGATAAATTCGTACTTGTCCGCCAAATGGGCACACTGGGTGGACTGATTCCAGGATGAATGATTGCCTCCCGCTCCATGCAAAAGATAGAGCACGGGGAATTTATCGGATTCCCGTTGGGAATATGCATCGGGCAGGATAAGGGTGGCCGGAATATTCTGTTCCATTTTGGTACTGGGCACCTGAATGACCTCCACCTTCGCCGCATGAACAAATGATCCACCAAGCAGGAAAAAAACAGAAAAGAAAAGGGCTGATATTTTCATGTAATGATACATCGCAAAGGAACTTAGGTTATTCAAACCAAGAAACATATCTGAATATAATTCAAATCTTTAGGAATCCCTAATCCAAAGCTATGTACTTGGGTGCATGAGTGAAGGGAAAAAAACGGTGGTAGTAATAGGCGGGGGAGCTGCTGGATATTTTGCCGCCATTACCGCAGCACAGACCAATCCATCACTTCGGGTTATCCTGCTCGAAGGCCTTGCCTAGGAAAGTATCCGTGGTCCGATTAAGACACAATCCGGACAAGCACATTGCCAACTCAACTTGGGCTGGTATCTACAGCAATCCTACTTGCGAACCATTTTGATGATATCTTCACTCTCCGATACCACAACCTGCCCAAGACTTGGGGAGTTGGGATTAAGATCAACAAGTTCTAGGATATAACGATATGTTTTATTAATTACCTTCTTTTGGTATTCCCGAGATTCGAATATTTGTTGCGTCAACACAAAGTCTGGAAGGTTAGATCCTGAACGCCCTCTTTGCGACTTTGCGAAGGTAATAAATTCGTTCATAGAAGCTCCTGAAGAAGTACCTGAAATTCGGGCTAAGCCGGATTGTGTAATAATGTTTCTTAAGCCGTTGATTCGTATAGAATCTGGAAACTCAACCGTGGTTTGAGAACTCATAGGACCAATGGCAATAACTGGTAGCCTATTACCTATTTTTTGAGTCACAGGTGAACGCATGAGCCGAGGAAACATCTTACTGGAAAATTCATCTAAATCCCGAATTGTCAAATCCCGATATTCAGCAACTTGAGACGAATCAATTCGAGTAGTTTTACCGCTCTGGCAGCCGGAAAACAAGAAGACTGAAAGAGAAAGAATGGATAGTGCTTTGATCATAATAAATTAAATTTAACGATTTTACTTGGGGGATGCTACTTACTTTTTAATAAAATATGAAAGTCTACTGCACCACCACGAATATCAACACCCTCTAAGGTTTTAACTTCCTGACCATTGATAGTGGCAGTTTTCCATGTAGAGGTACTTGAATCAATGTTTCCATTACCATCTAGCCAGTCAAACTTGTACATAAAAACTTTGGGGCGAGTTGAGCGGTTCTGCACTTCGGCTTTGGCAAGCAATCTACCGTTTAATATCTCACTAAAGGTTCGAATTACATTAATAGATTTCAGTTTCTGCTGATTACCTGCAACTACTTTAATGTTTCCATCCCCATCTTCCGCAAGAGTAGTGACTGGGCTTTTGTTGTAAGTGGCACAGGAAGATATCAAAATCAAAGACAACAGTAAAAAAAAACGATTCATACAAAATAAGATTATTGGGATAAGGCGAAAAATCTTTCCTCTGTAATCCCATTGGAAGCAAGAGCAGAGTCAATTGAAAAATTTGCTATTTGCCTAATGGGGAAACCCTGTCGAATTGACTTGAGGTAAACAAAGTTGGTGTGACTGTTGGGGTTTACCTTGGCCTTTATACTTTGACCGCTTTGCGAGGTAACCGAAACAAGACCGTCTGCAGGAGTGGGGATTCTTTGCACAAGTACTTTTTTGGGAACTGAATACCAGCCCCTTTCGTCTGCCTGGGTAATAGATTCTGCAACCGCAACTTTTGCCACAGCCGCAAATAAGGCTACCGCGATACTATCATCCTGCTGATTTTTGGTAGCTGCTTCAATCGCTGCTTGTGAAGCAACTGCCAAGACGGTTTGAACCATAGCTTTTGCCATTTCTGCAGGAAAATCAGCTTCAAATTCAGAGGAAATAACCGCGTCCAAATCAACCAACTCTTCCATTCGAACTGGTTTGCCAGCATTACCTGACTTAATCTGAAAAGCACTATCATAGTCATCACGGTAATGTAATTGGGGAAATGCAATTGGTGCATAAAGCACGCCACCAGGTGGGTTGCCGCCGTAAAACAAGGCAAGAGGTAAACGAATTTTTTTCTCTAATCTGTAAGGTGCACTACCTGTTTCCATGAAAACATATGTTGCAGAATCCCCTCGCCGCGGGGATTCCCTCATTAAAAAATTCTTTTTCCCAAGCACCGAAATTAAGTTACTTTTGTCTGCCCCAAAATCGAATTTAATATTTTTAGCCCCACGGACATTGTACATCCTATTTTGAAGAACTATTCGGAGGTAATCTCCAAAAGGATTATAAAATTCAGAGTATTTCTTGCTTAACTCAGTATCAACATAATCCTTCATCGAAATCTCTCCCGATTCCATCACTTGTTGATACTTTAAATTTTCTGTGTTACTTGCTTTGTCTTCAGCATCAATAATTTTCTTACGATTTAATTCGCGGGCTTCTTCTCTCTTGAATCGTAATTCATTGAAGGACGACTGTACTTTTGCAGAGTCATTTCTCTCCAATGCCCGAAGGGCACGATAGATTTCCAACATATTTCTGTCATGGAATTTTCCCACATATTCTCCGAGTCCTTTCTTTTGAGGATCAATTAACCCACCCCCGAAATTTTCATCAACCAGTTCTTTTGCCACATTCATGTGCATTTCAGCCATTTGAGGTAATTGGTTTGCTCTTGCCACTGTAGACATTTCTAGATTCCAAAGAAGCTCCTCATCGTGACCAGGTGTAATTGACTTCCCTGCTTTTTCCAAGTTGGCCAATGCACCCACGGCATCCCCTTGATCCCAGCTATTTCTAAAATCTGCAGTACTTTGCTGATAAGAAGCACAAGAGGAAAGAAGGCATATAATACCCAAAACAGACAGGTGAAGAGTTATTTTCATAGGGTTTGATAATTTATTGTTTAGCTAATTTAGCGATGGGTAAATCCTCCGGAGATGCCACTTCAGTATTGATGCCGTTGTCTTCCAAAATTTCACAGGTCGATACATCTTCCTGAGTGTGGGTTACCTTAACACTCCCGATTTGAGTTATAGCTCCTCCCGCCAATTTCTTTTTCGTAATCGGATGAAATATTGGTTTGGAGATGAACACTTCATAATGTTGCCCCACTTTTACCCCGTTCTTGTAGCCTGCTAGAATAAAACATTGAGAGCCGTTCTTTCCATGAAGATAAATCACCTGTTCAATTTCTTTCATGAAGTGGGAAGACATTTCCGCAGCCGCATCTTTGGCAAATTGATCGATCTTTTTTCTGCTTTCAAAGTTTTCACTGTTGGTTGATCCAAATATATCTTCATCCCAGGATGCATTGAAAACAGGCACCTCAAAAGTCTTCTGTTCACTGGCATTCCCTCTTTCAATTAAAATCATGGTTATAGAAACATAGATATCACGATTCAACCTGGTCGAATTATCTAACGGGTTGGTTGTACGAGTTACTTTTTCCAAAAATTCAACGACATTACAATTGAGCAAATACTTAGGTATTGATTCTTTCTTTTGTTCAGCTTTTTCAAATATCTCAGAATATTCTAATTCTAAATTTAGATTTGATTGAGAAACGATTTCATCAATATTAACCACTGCATATTTACCTGTATTATTAAGATAGTGCATGAAATGAGTCGGCATCGCCTGAAGAAAAGCTTGCAGGGAGGGCGAATTATTTTTCTTCACACTATCGGTTGCTTTGATTTCTCCTAATATGATCGTTTCTTTACTCGCTAGTAATGAAAGAGAAAAGGAAAGAAAAGAGACAAATAAAAATATACTTTTCATATTAATATAAACTTTTAAAGGTTATGTTCTGCGGCAACTCGTACTTGGAATTCTTAAGAAACTCGTACATGCCTTCTGCTTTCCTAACTTCAGCGTCGGTAAGCTTTTCCCCAATTTTGATGCTTTGGAGAAAGGCAATCTGAGATTGCCACAGCTTATATTCCTCGTCGGTTGGTGTAAGCTGCAATTTCAGTTGTAATCCCTCATAAGCATTAATCACTTTTTCCTCCACAGTAAATCCAGATCTGATAACTTTTAACCTTCTGAGACCTGGCTTGATAAAAATAGATTCGGTTGGTGAGCAATTGCCAACAAACACCCCATCAATCTCAATTTCTGCATCGCTGGCTTCCAGTTGGTAGGTTGTACCGGTTAAAGATAAGTTTTGTTTGTCATCCTTAGAAATCTCGGGCCATGTCAAGTTTTGTAATTTAGCGGAAATAATAACCCCCACCCCTTTTGAACTTGGAGATGGTCGCCGAGTTTCCTGCTCAAGATTGCGAACCCTATGGTTGTCAGCAGCAACGGGCAATATTTCCTTAAAATACTCAGTTTTATCGATATGCTCAAGAATCTCCCCCGCAATCTCGTCAATAAGTTCGTTAATGATACTCTGCTTGCCTGACTGGATTGAGATTTTACTTGTTACCGGAATACGCTTGGTAGCAGAAATATTTTTTCCCAAGATTGTCCCAGAATTTAAAGAACTGGCTAGCCTGAAGTTGGCATCTAAGCGGTGAGTATAAATTTTCCTGTCAAAATTGGGTAAGTCCTTTATTTCGGAGCTAAAGGAATTTAGTGTTAAAAGCAAAAAATAATCTGCACCCAATTGTTGCGATAAAGTTTGAATACTATTGTCACTAAGGGATGCATAGGGGTTTGTGCTTTTCCCATCGATCGAAAAATTCTTCAAAGATTTGCCTACAGTTTCGTGTGTAATGACAAGAAACCCATTTCCAGACAATGAAGCACTGAGATTTTCTCTTGCGTATATTGCTGAATTCGAATCTTGGGATTTTTTGATTTGATCATCCACGAAGAGTGCCACTGATTGCATGTCTGATGCAGAAGACTGAAGGGTGGCACAGGAAAGAACCAGGGTACAAAGGAATGTAAAGGGGTTTTTGGAATGTTTAATTAGCATGATTGGGATATAAAATTAAATTTTAGAGTTATAAACATATGAAAAATTACTTATTAGAATTCAACTTCTTTTTCTAAAATATACATAGATAGATTCTGTACTTTATCTAACGGGACATGATAAATATATTATCGGTAGTATTTTCTTTACCTTTTTTGTTTGTACTCCCCCGCGAATGGTCAAGAAACTCTAACTTATGTATGGTGGATACATATTTTTTTTCTTTGTTATGGTTTTCCTGAATAAGTTCAGAGCTCAAACTCAAAGTTGGTGAAAAAAAATCTTTCGTTCTACTAGAGGTGTAAGAACGAGAAAACTTTTTATCTTCGACCAACTTAAGTAAAGAAACAACATATTCACTTGGAATAGCAAAATTTAGATTTTGTCCTCCTTGCACCATTCCCACTGAAACGCCAATCACTTTGCCCGAATTATCCAGTACAGGTCCCCCACTACTTCCGCTAGAAATCGGCGCTGTCATTTGTACGAGATAGTCCTCACCAAATTTCCGAATACTACTTACAAGTCCATTGGAAAATGTACCCTCCAACCCTTGTGGGTTCCCAACCACATAAACAGATTGACCAATTTTTAGGTTTTTTGAATCGCCGAGATCCAACTTAACAGGTGAGGTTTTATCGATCTGGAGTAGAGCAATATCGAAAGTTGGGTTAACTGCTACAACATTTTCAATTTTAGATACACTTGATCTCCCCAAAAACTTAACAACTCCACCACTTGTATTTTCAACAACATGATAATTTGTCGCCACGACATTAGGAGATACGAAAAAACCACTCCCTGACTTTACAGCCTGCCCGGTTTCGTCAAATAAGACCAGCATCACCGATGCTGGAAAAGCCTTTTCTGCTATTTGCTCTGAAGTTAGTCCTAATAAGTTTATTCCACCAAGGGCAGTGAAACATAAAAGATAATTGAAAATCATAAATAATAATCTTTAAAAGTTAATTTTTCGTAAAATCAACAACTAAATAAATTACAATTTTTGCTTTATTAGTTGTGAGAAAAAAGCGTAAACTTGGTCAAGAGTGAAACATGGACTCGAAAAAGGCAGACTTTTAATTCCAAACAAAATTACCTTTTCCACATGCCTTCCATTTCAAAGATTTATAAGCAAATCTTAATGAGTAATACCAAGAAATACATTTTCTAGAAATATAAAAGAATTTCAGCTTCCTTTACATTACCCTCAGAATTTGATTCTACTTAAGTTTTCTAGAAAAAAGGTAGGGGGGAGCTTACCTGTAACTCATCCTTCATCATCCTTAAAATAATATAAAAAAGACAAGATAGTACCTTAGCACTATTCAAAATAAGTTCTTTCAAGTTTCTTGATGCTTGCGATGGAAAATTATGGTGCTTTAGTGAAAATTCTATTTCAAATGCGACATTTACCGATTCATTCAAAGTTATTTTCTAGAAATCGAGTGAATCTATGTAAAAGACTACCTAATCAAGCGCTGGCTATCGTCCATGCAAATGACATCCTTCCCACCAACGCTGACGGCACCCTTCCCCTTCACCCGAATTCTGACTTATTTTATCTTTCTGGCATTGAACAGGAAGAAAGTATTTTAGTCCTTTTTCCGAGCGCATCCGAACCGAGGCACCGAGAAATTTTATTCGTCAAACAACCCAATGAACACTTAACAGTTTGGGAAGGATATAAGCATTGCCAGGAAGATGCACAAAAAATTTCTGGCGTGGGAACCGTTTACTGGACAAAAGATTTTGACAAAATCTTCCAACTCCTTGCCACAGAAGCTGATATTTTCTATCTCAATAACAATGAACACAATCGAGCGAATAATGAAGTGGAAACCCGGGATGAGCGGTGTAATAAAAAAATTCGCGAGGATTATCCGGTTCACCAAATTAAACGCTTAGCTCCTCATCTGCACGCATTGCGCTTTTGTAAAAGTGCAGAGGAGATCAAGTTGATCAAAGAAGCAATTGCTGTCACAGCCCGGGGATTCCACAAAGTGCTCCACATGGTAAAACCAGGCATCAAAGAATATGAGGTGGAAGCGGAATGGGCCAAAGAATTTATTAAACGCAGAAGTAAGTTTGCTTACACCCCAATTGTTGCATCCGGACACAATGCCTGTGTTTTGCACTATTTACAGAACGACCAAACCTGTAGAAAGGGACAACTTCTACTCATGGATGTCGGTGCCTGCTATGCAAACTACAATGCCGACCTTACCCGTACCATTCCAGTAAGCGGTAAATTCTCACGACGGCAAAAGCAGGTATACAATTCAGTGTTACGGGTCTTACGTCAGTGTATAGATAATGCTACGATTGGAAAAAGCCTCAAAGAATGGCAAAATGACTCGCATGACATGATGACCGAGGAAATGCTTAAACTAAAACTCATAACCAAAGCAGAAGTCAAAAAGCAGAGTCTGGATCAGCCGGCCTGTAGAAAATTCTACATGCATGGATTAGGGCATTCTCTTGGTCTTGATGTACATGATGTATCAAATGGCCAGTCCGTCTTTCGTGAAAACTCGGTCTTTACCGTGGAACCTGGAATTTATTTACCGGATGAAGGCTTTGGGGTTCGCCTCGAGGATAACATTCAAATTACAAAAAATGAACCAATTAATCTAATGTCTAAAATCCCCATCGAACCGGAAGAGATCGAACAGATAATGAATCGTTAACCCATCCATTTTAAAAATCATGAAAATATTCACCTACTCACTCGCCCTATTTTCTCTGGCCCTTATGGCAGGAGCTAAAAAGCCAAATGTCATTGTAATCATGGCAGACGATCTTGGTTATGGAGACCTTGGCTGCTACGGGGCAAAACCCAAGAATCTGAAAACCCCGAATATTGATAAATTGGCCAAGGATGGACTCAAATTCACCAGTGGATACTGTTCCGCTTCGACCTGCACGCCCACTCGTTATTCCTTTCTTACCGGAACCTATGCCTTTCGTGGAAAGAATACCGGGATTGCTCCACCCAGTTCTCCACTCATCATCCCGGAAGATACCTACACCCTGCCCGACATGCTCAAGCAGGCGGGTTATAAAACAGCAGTTGTAGGCAAGTGGCACCTTGGGCTGGGAAGTCCTGGTGAAGGCCCTCAATGGAACGAGCAACTTAAACCAGGTCCTCGTGAAATTGGATTTGATTATAATTTCCTACTGCCCACAACCAATGACCGAGTGCCTCAGGTTTATGTGGAAAACGATCGGGTCCTCAATCTTGACCCCAAAGATCCTCTCTGGGTAGGAATAAAAAAACCAAGCCCCAATCACCCCACCGGAGTAACCCATCGGGACACTTTGAAAATGGATTGGACTCATGGACACAACCACACCATTCACAATGGCATAAGCCGTATCGGGTATTATACCGGTGGCCATGCTGCGCGTTTCCGGGATGAAGATCTGGCTGACAAATGGGTGGAAAAATCAAAGGAGTGGATAGGAAAAAATAAGAAAAACCCATTCTTTCTCTTCTTTGCGTCCCATGACTTACATGTGCCAAGAATTCCGCATGAGAGATTCCGAAATACCTCCGCGATGAGTTATCGTGGGGATGTGATCGTACAACTTGATTGGTGTGTGGGAGAAATCGTGAAATATTTGAAAAAAGAGGGACTGGAAAAAGATACCATGATCGTATTCTGTTCGGATAATGGACCTGTTGGTGATGACGGCTACGCAGATGAAGCTCTAGAAAAAATGGGGGATCATAAAGCAGCCGGCCCATACTCAGGGGGCAAATACAGTATTTATGAAGGAGGAACCCGTACCCCTTTTATCACTTACTGGCCGGGAACGATTAAACCGGGAGTTTCAGATAAAGTGGTCTGCACCATTGATTTCGCCGGAAGCTTGGCCAACCACCTCGGTGTCATATTACCCAAGGATGCCTGTCTCGACAGCCTCGATGTGATGGATTCCATGCTTGGTAAAAAGAAAGCAAAAGGACGACCCCACCTCATTCAACAGGATAATGGACGCGGTAATAACTATGGATACCGTGAAGGAAAGTGGAAACTTCAAAAGCACGACTCTCAAAAAACTCAGAACTTTCAAGTCAATAAATTGCTGAGCAGCCAGCGCGGACAAAAAGTTCCCCAGTTTGCCCTTTTCGATCTATCGAAGGACCCGGCTGAAAAAAATGACCTCTCTGCAGTGCATCCCAAAAGACTGGAAAAGATGAAAATAAAACTACAAAAACTCTTGGACGATGGACGCACTCGGTAGACACAAGATCATTACTCTTTGAGTTTTAACCTTTCAGGATTTCTGCTTCTCACCCTATGGCTTTTCGGGTGCGAAATTGATAGCAAATCTCAGGAGCATACCCTTACCGACCTCAGTGGAAATGCTTTGGGTTCAACTTGGTGTGTCAAAGTTTTGACCAAGAAAAAATATAATCAGCAGGAATTAAAAGATAACATTTCTAAAAAGTTGGAAGAGACTGAAAAGATCTTTTCACATTGGCACCCTAATTCAGAACTTTACAAGTTTAATGCCACGAAAAACACACTCCCCCTACCCGTTCACCCGGATTTGTATAAACTCTTACAACATGCGGAATGGATATACCAAGAAAGCGGAGGTGCGTTCGACCCGACAGTTGGCACTTTGGTTAATCTTTGGGGGTTTGGCCCCACAGGAAAAACCCGCTCTACGATTCCCACTAAAGCTCAAATTGCCAAAGCCAAAAATTTAACCGGATTACACCATCTAGAAATCTTAGCCGATGGACGGATCCGAAAAAAAAATCCATTCCTCCAACTCGACTTATCAGGGTCAGCAAAAGGAGAAATCATTGACCAGGTATGCAAGGTTCTGGATCGTTGGAACTTCCAGAATTACCTCGTGGAAATTGGGGGAGAAGTCAGAGCCTTAGGGAAAGGTAGAAATGGAAAAGGTTGGGTTATTGGACTGGAGAATGGAAATATGCAAAACGATACCCTTGAATCTGTTTCGCTTCGCAACTACGCGGTCGCTACATCCGGAAACTATCGCCTGAATAAACCTGACCCAACTTCGAGTGGTAAAGCTTCTCATCTTATAAATCCATTGAGCGGACAACCAGTTAATCATGGGCTCATTGCTGTCAATGTGTTTGCTCCCACAGCTCGCGACGCGGATGCCTGGGCCACCGCTCTTATGATTTTGAGACCAAAGGAAGGCAGGAAAAAAGCCGAGGAACTTGATATGGTCGTCCGCTTTTGTTCCAAGCTGAACGGACAAATCAAAATTAGTTACAGTTCAGCTTATCAAAGACTTTATTCGGCTAACAGTCCCTGAATTCGATTTACAATCTTTTGGTTGATCCAAAAATCTCTTCTTCATTTATATCCTATTTAAAGATTGTTTCCTGGTTTTACTGCCATGAGAATACCCACAGAAAATGAAATTGTATATCCTCCCCATTTTGTTCCTAACGGTATTTTTTAAAAGTATCTCTTTTGCAGGAACGCCTAATGTTATTTTAGTCATAACAGATGACCAGGGTTACGGAGATTTGAGCTGCCATGGAAACCCGGTTCTCAAAACGCCAAACCTCGATCTCCTACATTCTGAATCTATCCGGCTAACCAATTACCATGTGAGCCCTTTTTGTACACCTACAAGAGCCGCATTAATGACCGGTCGCTACCCCGCCCGTACGGGTGCCTATCGAACGAGCAGTGGTCGGAGCAATCTGCACCACGATGAATTGACGATGGCAAACTATTTTGCCGATTCCGGATACAAGACTGGACTGATCGCAAAATGGCACCTCGGTGACAATGCTCCCTGCCGCCCACAAGACCGTGGTTTTCAGGATGTTGTATGGCATAAAGGGGGAGGTGTCGGGCAAGCACCAGATTT
>Ga0206130_10004060_pt1 | contig 18407 bp, 11 predicted proteins | sample Helgoland_Spring_9_FD_148637 | JGI IMG/M metagenome (GOLD analysis project Ga0206130, IMG submission 148637) | Pelagic subsurface seawater microbial communities from Kabeltonne, Helgoland, North Sea - Helgoland_Spring_Bloom_20160512_1 | ecosystem: Environmental > Aquatic > Marine > Epipelagic ... | reverse complement strand
TTTTTGGCAAATCCAAATGCAAACTTTCTATTAAGACAAGTAGACACAAAAGATTCTTTGGTAAAACCTGTAAGAAGTTGACGAAGATGGTCTTCACTTTTTGAATAATCTTTCTTCAACAAATCAGAGATAAACTCATGATAAGAGTGTATTATATTAGAATCTTTAAATTTTCGATTTGATTCAAGGTCTTGAATAAAGTAATCATAAATATGCTCCATCTGACTCTTTATCTGATTGCTGTATAAAGCTGGATGACGAGCTGACTGATTACGAAAAATCTCTGTAAGGAACTGTTTTAGCTCTTCGACCAACTCAGTATCCTTCAAAACTTCTTGTTGAACAAAGCGAACCATTGCGTGAATTACATCTTTACCCACAATCTTAGATGTTGTTTGTTCAAAGACTTGATTATTAATTTGAAACTTAAGCACTTAAAACTCCGATAACTATAGGGTCTACTTGGACAAGTCTAGTCCGACCACACCAACCTTCTCCATGTTACACTAATTAACCGAAAGATATCGGACCGCCTCTTACAACATTTAAGGAATGCAATGCAGACGATTCAATACATGGGAAGCAAAGATAAACTATTACGCTACTTGTCACACTGCCTCAGTCATTTCATACAGGACTTTTGGACAGCTTCTCCTCCACCACAAACATTTTTTGATGCATTCGCTGGCAGTGGTCGTGTGTCCTATCATTTCAGAGATAAATTCACCATCATTAGCAATGACAAACTGCACTTCAGCAAAACCATTTTATCTGCGTACCTATGTACACCCTTCGATGTAGAAAGTCGTTGTGCTGATCTAATCAATCAGTTGAACCATCTCCCCGAATCTGATTTTACTCAAACAGACCAATGGTTTACGAACACCTATGGATGGGACTGGAATGACGGAAAATCTGCAGACAGCAATGGTGTCAAGAAAGTCTGGCTAACCAAAAACTCACGCAAAATTGATATGATGCGTCATCAAATCAAAGAGTGGAAAGAGTCTAAACGCATCAACAAACAAGAAGAAGACGTCCTTCTGCTGTCTCTCATCCTTGGCATCAACAAGATATCCAATGTAGTGGGACACCAAAATGGCTATCTCAAAGAATGGTGTGCCGGTGCCCAGCGTGATCTCCTGCTTACTGTACCCAATATTACTCCGAATCCAACCACCAACCATCAGCAATATGTCGGAGACATCTTTACGACCATGAAGCAAGTCACTGCAGACATTGCCTATTTCGATCCACCATACGGAACGAACAACAAAAACTTGTCTGTCGCCACTCGATACTCGTCGTTCTATCATCTGTGGAATACACTCGTCACCAACGAACGACCTGTTGTTTTTGGAAAGGCCTCTAAGCCTATCAGCACCAAGGGCTACACAGAGCCACTCGAACGAAACAAACGAACAGTTGTCATCCCTAAGTTCGTTCGATTGATTGAAGAAGTTCGGTCCCCCATCGTATGCTTTTCCTATTCCAATAAAAGCCTTCTCACCGCAAAGGATTTCGAGGAAGTTTTTCGTTTGGCCGGATGTGATATGGATACATTTCGATTGTACATCACCTCCCATGAAACCAACAATCAAACACAATTGGCCAGTAAAGGCGGAGATTGGATCGATCGAGCAAACCCAGATGCCCCCCTAACAGAGTACTTTTTCATCGCACGAAAAGATTCGAATCGTGTCAATAATCCTAAGAGAACAACCACAGCCAATGTAACGGTAGACATTGAACAGATCCCAAAGGTTAGCCTTTGGCTGAAGAAAGATGAATGCTTCGATTTACCAGATAATTCTTTCCAATACGACCCCGAAACCCAACAAATCACACCGTTGAATGAGGTATCACCCTTACCTATTCAACAAACCATAGACTTCGAGTAAACGTATGCCACAACATCAACAGCTGCGCACCTGTATTCTATCTCAAGGTTCCGAAATTTTAGATGGTTCGATTGACAACACCAACGCACGATGGCTCAGCACCTACTTTGCCCAATCTCAATATGTTGTCGTGGAGCACCTTACAATCGGAGACGATGTTGAGCACCTCACAAAAGCATTCCAACGCTTAGTTTCTGAGTATGACGTAGTCATCTCAACCGGTGGAATAGGCCCTACAAACGATGATCTAACCAATGAAGTTCTTGCGAGTACTTTCAACAAACCACTCACCTCGCATCCAACAGCACTTGAAAACCTCCAAGCTCACTATGAGAAACGCAATCGAACGATGTCGAACAATGCCTTAAAAATGACAGTGCTCCCACAAGGGGCCATTTACATTGACAATCCACTCGGTGCGGCTTGTGGATATCAAATGAATGTTGAAGAATGCAGCATCTTTGTTTTTCCAGGCGTCCCAATTGAACTTCACCCCATGGTACCTCTTGCATTTCCCACTGTAAGCCGTCAAAACACACCTCTTGTTTTTGGAATGGTTGGAATCTCTGAAAGCCGTATTGTAGAGCGCTTGAGTAATATTTCCTTACCACCACACGCATTCCATGCAACACGACGAGGTAACTGGCTGACACTCTATCCGGATGTCACTGAACGAGAAACCTTGCAGAATACCATTACTGCCCAACTGTCTGAGTTTATTTTTGACCTCCACGATCGTAAGCGATCTATCGTGGAGGTCGTTGCCGAAGAACTTTGGGCTCGTGATGAAATGATTGCCACTGCGGAAAGTTGTACCGCTGGGAAGTTGTCGTCTTGGTTCACATCCATTTCTGGGTCTTCAGCCTACTACAAAGAAGGGGCCATCGTCTACTCCAACGAAGCCAAGAACAAGTACTGTGGTGTATCCATGCACTTGATCAATACTGAAGGGGCCGTCTGTAAACAAGTGGCACTCGATTTGGCACAAGGGATTCAAGAACGTTCAGGAGCAACATGGGGCATGGGCATCACCGGTATCGCAGGACCTGGCGGAGGCACCCTTGACAAGCCTGTGGGCACAGTACACATCGCTGTTTATGGTCATGGCAAAGGCTATCATGCACACTGTGTATTTAATGGTACCCGTGATCAAGTCACCGATCAAGCATGCGCAACGGTTGTGATGATGCTGTTGAAGGCAATCCAAGAACACAGCCTTTAATATACAACGGATATACAACTCTGTATTTGAACAGTTGAGCAACACCATTGGATATTCAACTAAAACCCTGAGAACCTATCGAGAGTCTAGTCTAGATTCTGGGTAGTGAAATACAAATATTTTGTGGATTGCTATAAAAATCTAGTGAATAGTGACCACCTTCACGACCAATACCACTGTTTTTGACTCCACCAAATGGGGTTCGCAAATCTCTATGCAACCATGTATTGACCCACACCAGACCAGTATCCATCGCTACAGCAACACGATGTGCTCGCTCTAAATGCTGAGTCCAAATCGTCGAAGCCAACCCGTACTGTGTGCCATTGGCAATCGCGATCGCCTCTTCTTCTGTATCAAAAGGGTGAACCACCACAACAGGTCCAAAGACTTCTTCCATCGAAATCTTACAAGAGGTTTCCACATCCACAATAACCGTTGGTTGAAACCACGCTCCATGTTGAACTGCATCCGGCATATCTGGTACCTTGCCACCACACAGTACTCGACCACCGTCGTCTATGGCCGACTGGACGTATCCCATCACTTTTTGTTGATGCTCACTGGAAATCAAAGAACCCAAGTCACTACTAGAGTGTTGAGGGTCTCCAACTTTTAATTCTTTCACCGCCTCTACAAGACCTTTGACAAACACATCGTAAATAGAACGCTGGACCAAAATACGCGAGGCACACAAACAGATTTGACCTTGATTGAGAAAACTGGCACGGCGAATTCCGTTTATCGTACGTTCCAGATCCGCATCTTCAAAGACAATGGCTGCATTTTTCCCGCCCATTTCCAAAGACATCTTCTTAAACTGCTCAGCCCCAGATTGAGAAACATAGCGTCCTGTTTGCGTTCCACCGGTAAAGGAAATTGCTTTTACAATCGGGTGATTTGTCAATGCCGTGCCCGCTTCAATACCACGACCATGGACCACGTTGTACAACCCCTTTGGAGCACCGACTTCGTTGAAAACTTCTGCCAACAATGTTGCTGTTGTTGGGGTCAATTCTGATGGCTTGGCCACAATGGAGTTCCCCATTGCTATTGCAGGAGCCAGTTTCCAACTCAACAGGTATAAAGGAAGATTCCATGGCGTAATTAAGGCCACAACCCCCAAGGGTTTTCGAACGGTATAATTGAGGGCATCCCCCATCATATGACACCCTGTTTCATCATGACGAATGGCGCCGGCAAAGAATCGAAGGTTTGCAATGGCACGAGAAATGTCAACGTTTTTTGCCACATGAAAAGGCTTGCCCGTATCCAAAGATTCCGCTTGAGCAAACTCATCTTTGCGAAGTTCAATCTGATCCGCAATGGCATCCAACAAGGCTGCGCGTTCTGGATAAGAAGTTGTCTTGAACGACTCATGTGCCTGTTGGGCTGCTCGAAGTGCCGCATGTACATCCAATTCTTGAGACCTGGGTATTTTCGAAATCACAACACCAGTAGCCGGATTGATATTATCCAAATACGCATTTCCTGCAGGCTCAACAGGTTCTCCACCTATCCAATTGGACAACGTTGCTGGTCTCGATGGAAGCAAGTCTACAACAGACTGAGCAATGGTGCTGGACATACAGCCTCCTTTCGGGTGTGGTTCTTTCAATTTATGTAATACCATTTAACGGACTCATCAAACCAACGGAGACCACGATATTTAGATTTACATGGCCATTACCATCAAAGTAACACCATTATTTCATTGGGTATTGACCCCATCGATAATCATAGGTGTCTTTGTTTGGATCCCATTCGTCCCATGTCTTTACGGTTTCTAACTGCTCCAAATATCGCTCGGGAACAATCCCTGGCACCAAAAATGCCTTCTGTCGATGCAGTGAGTAGGGATTTCGCAAGTTGATACCCAACACCCCCAGCACGGCACGTGCCACATACCACGTTGCCTGAGCATTCCATCCATGTGCAATCTTGATGACCACACCCAATCCATTTGGATAATCTGGGTGAACAATCCCCAATCCCAGCAATCCGTCGGCGCCTTCTTTTGCAATGACTTTGCCGTTGCCTGCCTTAATGATTGTACTATCTACTCGATTGAATCCACCAATTAAGTCAGGATATTGAACCATCGCTTCCCACATCCAATCGTCGTCTCGACGTTGAACCAACGATGCCATACACAACGCAAGTTCACTCACTGTATTGGAAACTGTCGGCAATCCACAACCATCTCTCCCAACACGCGTAGGCTCCCAATCTGCACCCAAAATCGATTTTAACTCTTGTACATACCCCTGAAAAAACGGATGGGTCGGAACGGTATAGCCTACGCGAGACCACCCTTTTTCTCGACAACCACGTACGATTGCTGCATGCTCTCCAGAACAACAGTGATACCACCGTCTGGGACGTCTAACTTGTCGCCCGAACTGTACCAGTGGTACATCAAGAGGCGTTTGCATCATGCCCCATTCATCTCTTTTCAAAATAGACTGGGCTGCAGCAACATGCTCAGGACTTCCATTGTGGGACGCCAATGAGATGGCTTTTTGTTCGGGCTCTAAATGTGCCAGCACATCTGAAAAGACACGCATCATAAAAGGCTTCATCATAGAACGACCATAGCAAAGGACATTGCCACCGAATTGATGAATCACCTCATTCCCATGAGCCCAACCCACAGCACCATGAATCGTGGTTTCTGAAACGCCTGCACGTCGATAATCCACCAACGGTTCCCATGGGACATCTCTGCCAGTTGGTATACCGTCTTCCGTTTCACCAAGTGGTGACGATGGATACTTTAACGCACCGGGTACGGATTCACTCATTGCCCCTCCAACCCGCTAGTCACAAGAGGAGATACCTTCTCTTGAAAGTGTTTCATCATCATCGAAACATGGGCATTGTCATGGTTGAAGAAATCGAACCACAACATCAATCGATCTTCCGGATGATATCTATCCAAAATCTGTTTGGCGATGGTTTCGGGGGAACCAACCAATGCGTTGTTGGCAGCGGCCTCTACCTTCTTGGGATCTAGTGTCCCTTGCAATGCCTTCCAATAGGCAGAAAGGGCTTTTGTTGCATGTGCATGTGCGGCTGCATCATTTTCTTCGACGGTTTTGTCTGCATCATCGTGTAAAAAGACCATTGCAGTTCGAGGCATATACTCACGCTTCCAAGATCCACCAGATTCATGAAAGCACTCTGCCATACGATCATGGGTTTTATTGATCATCTCATCGTTCGTAATCGAAAGATTGAAAACTTTAGTCGGCATCCATTGATTGCAACGCAACTGAGCCTTTGGATCGTGTGACCCCACAACAAGAGAAAGCAACGAGCGATCCCAGTCTTGAGGAATGGTTTTGATGTCTTCAAACACATAGCGCTTACAAATTGGCACTTCCAACGTATCTGCGGGCAATCCATATGTTTCATGAGCAGCCTGTTGTACACGCTCCCAATCTCCATCTGAACGAAAGTTGGCACGAGTCAATACCGTATCGTACGTATCTTTACTACTCAGTACATCGCCTCTTAGCAATCGTAAAAACACATCACTGGCTTCCATAAATATTTGACCTTTCAAAGCCGGCCACGCAGCCTCTTCAACTGCATCTCTCGGAACAAACCCATAGGGACGACCCATAAACTCAAATCGACCAGTGGCAAATCCAATGTGCAATCGACGACGCTCATCTGGATTCAAACCATGCAATGTACAAAAGTTTCCAATACGCTCAGCCATTCCAATAGGACCACCATTGCACATCAAACTCATGACTGCTGAACCGACTTCAATATTCTTGGTGCAGGCAAACACTTTGTGTGCCAACTGAAAGAAGTCAGTACACAACCCAATCTCTCCTTGGAAATGAGGTACAACTGGGCGTTTGTTTCGTTTTTGAATCTCGGTAGACAAATGCGCTTGTGCAATCCACGCCGTTCCATAGCCCAATCGGTCAGCCAGTTGGACTTGAGAAAAGAAATTGCGCAACATCGTTGGCTCATCTGGCATATATCCATCAACAGGGGTTTGAGAGATGGAGAAGAACACATCGTATTTCATAAGATCCTCGCAACAAGACAAACTTTCGATTTGAACAATCATTTGCCAATTGTTAACGCATTCGAGACCTATAGTACAATCTCAAAGTAAAATGAAGGAATCTACTGGCCCAAAATACCCGTACGTCTAATCACCCATTAGACACGTGTCTTGGTGCTGTTGACTCCGTCTCGGTATAAACTGATTCCTACATGTAATATGGCTCTACCAAATCTTATCGACTGAAGACATACATCACTGGATTTGAAAATATCTATTGCAGAGTATAAAACATGAATCGGATGTCATGCGTCAGACCAAATCATTTTCTCAAAGCATCAAACAATCAACCTTTTCACTCACTCTTTTGATTAGAGTCTGATGGCTTAGCACCGTCTTCTTTTGATGCATCATTCTTTTTCACAGGCGTAGGTGTCGCAACTGCTTTCGTAGATTTCGTTTCAGGTTCTACATACTCTAAACCTGCACACTCTGAATATTGCTTCTTACGAGGTTCATCCAATACATTCTTCTTGACTGTTCTAGTTACCAACTTGGTCTGTGGTGTAGCCGATGCATCTGTCTTGGCACTTTTTTCTGTTGATTTTCCAGAAGAATCTTCATTGCCGTCAATGGGCTCCTTTACTTGAACTTCCACCTCTACTTCTTTCATCGTCACACATTCTTCCGAGAGATATGAGAATCCTCCCTCTGCAGTATCACAACATGTTTTCAGACTCGTTACGCGTTCAATGCACGTAGGAAACATGGACTCAAACTTTTCTTTTGAGTGTTCTTTATCATCAGGTTGAGCCTTATAAGAACATTCTTCATTCAAAATAGAATACTCTCCTTTAGCTGTACTACAACAATGTTGCTGAATGTCTATTGCCTTACCATTAAGGATCACCTTTGCAAACACAGCGCCTGATGCGATCATTCCACCAGTTATGAATACAATCAGAACCATTTTGGATGACAACATCAAAATGGCTGTGGGTATCTTTTCGACGATCTTGTCCGTTAATGATGGAGCCATCACTACTGCTAAGAGTAAACACAAGAGAAAGATAAACATGATAAACATTACACTGTTCCTTTGAAAATTAAGACTTTTCTAATATTATGCATAACATATTCCAAAAGTATAGCACAAACTTGAAAAGTTTTTAAGATTCTATCGTAAGCATCACAAGTGAAATTACCTTCAAGGATCTCATCTCATCCTGTATTCAACTCTATGATATTCATCTCTTCCATACTTAATGAACCCTAATCTTGAAACCGTTGTCAAAGTTCGATGCTTTCCATTCAATAAGTTGCCCTTATCACCCTGTCTCATTACAAATAGATGAACAATAAACATTCGTAGGGGTGTACACAAATGAGCGATTTATTTGAAAATCCGATGGGCCTATGTGGTTTTGATTTTGTCGAGTTTACGGCTCCAACAAAGGGCATTCTAGAACCAGTACTGTTGGCCATGGGCTTCACGAAAGTTGCCACCCATCGATCGAAAGATGTACATCTTTGGCGCCAAGGTGGCATCAATATGATCACCAACTACGAACCAAACACACCCGCAGCATTCTATGCCCAAGAACACGGGCCATCCGCTTGTGCAATGGGATTTAGAGTCCACAACGCTGCAGAAGCATTTGAACTTGCACTCAAAAATGGCGCTCAACCTGTCAATATTGACGCTGGCTTCAGCGAATTGAAACTGCCGGCGATCAAAGGCATCGGTGGTGCCATCATCTATCTCATTGACAGACACCAAGATGGTCTATCCATTTATGATATCGATTTTGAGTTCATCGAAGGCGTCGATCGAAACCCCGTTGGTTGTGGTTTTAATGTCATCGATCACTTGACCCACAATGTCTACAAAGGTCGAATGGATTATTGGGCAGAGTATTACGAACGCCTCTTCAACTTTAGAGAGATTCGATACTTTGACATCAAAGGCGAATACACGGGCTTAATTTCTCGCGCGCTCACGGCTCCAGACGGACTGATCCGAATCCCACTCAATGAAGAAAAGTCTGAAAAAGTCGGTCAAATTGAGGAGTATCTCCGCGAATACAAAGGCGAAGGCATCCAACACATTGCATTTTCCTGTGATGATCTCCTCGGTTGTTGGGACAGACTCAAAGCCTGTGGTGTTCAATTTATGAGCCCTCCTCCGAACAGTTATTACGACATGTTGGAAGAACGTCTCCCAGCACACGGTGAACCCACTGAAGAATTGAGAGCACGAGGTATCCTCTTAGATGGAACCACGGCTGACAACAATCCCAGATTGCTGCTTCAAATATTCTCAGAAAAAGCCATCGGACCAATCTTCTTTGAGTTCATTCAGCGCAAAGAAGACGAAGGCTTTGGTGAAGGAAACTTTGAAGCGTTGTTCAAGTCCATCGAACGAGACCAAATGAACCGCGGTGTTCTTTAAGCACATTCATACAGGGAGCATCCATGTCCGTCAGTTTAAAGAGAATCCATCACGTTGCCTACCGATGCCACGATGCCAAAGAAACCGTCGAGTTCTACCAGCGCGTCCTCAATATGGATTTCCAGCTAGCCATCGCTGAAAATGAAGTCCCTTCCACCAAAGCACCTGACCCATATATGCACGTATTTCTGGATGCCGGCATGGGAAATGTCCTAGCCTTCTTTGAATTGCCCAACTCTCCAACGATGGGTCGGGATGAACAAACGCCACTTTGGGTACAACACATCGCCTTTGAAGTCGACTCTATGGAAGCCCTACTCGAAGCCAAAACCCACATCGAAGGTCAAGGACTGGATGTCTTGGGACCGGTCAATCACGGTATATTCAAATCGATTTACTTCTTTGACCCCAACGGCCACCGCATCGAATTGGCGGCTCACACAGGTACTCCCGAACAAATGAAGATGCTGCATGACGTGGCACCACTGATGCTCGAAGAGTGGTCACAAACCAAACGCGCCCCCAATCACGCGGCTTGGTTGCACGAAGGATAAGGCACCTACTTGGTGAAGAATGCCTGGACAGAAGGTTTGAGTTGTACGGCATCCAGTGATGTGGTTTGAGGACGCTTGAAATAGAGCATTATAGCCATCCCAGATTTTATCATGGTTAACACGAGCCATCAGACCGTCACTGCTTTTACATGTCCACGATACAGCTCCAAAAAGGCCACATCGTTCCAACAGGTTGCGACCATCATCCCATCTGTAAACCCTTTGCGTACCTTCCAAGCGCCATCGCCACACCAACGGGCGCTCTCTGCTGCATGAAAAACGGTGATTTTATTGTCGGTGGACACCACTTTGAGATTGGAATTTTCAAACATGTACTGGTTTGGATTCAGTTTTGCCCACAGCATTGGGTGTGTCTGTTCAAAATCCGTCAACGACCATTCTGTTGGACTGTCTGGAGATCCCCAAGACCACTGCCAACAATTGGCATACGTTCGAACATACAACACATCACTCTCAATGTGCCAATCGATGACTTCTGCATCCAGTCCTGTAAACGTTTTCAAACACACACCCGTCTTGGCATCCCAGACTTTGACAACGCAAGGAACATCCAAATCTTCGTAAGTGTAGGATACAATACGGTCTGCATCCAACACAAAAGCACCTCGAACATAACTCTCATGCCCCTCCAACGTACACATACATTCGCCAGAGGTCAGGTCCCAAATGCGCAAGGTGGCATCTTCGGACCAGGAAAGCCATCGATCGGAGTCCAGTAAAGCACCGTCTCGAATCGGCTCTGTATGCCCTTCAAAAATCAGCGTACACTCTCCAGTATCGAAGTCCCACAGTCTCAAGGTGGCATCATCTGACCATGACAACAGTCGTCGACCATCCAATACCTTAAACCCACGAGTCCAATCTGTGTGTCCTTCAAACCGACGCAGTATCTCTCCCTGTGTGTTCCAATGCAAAAACTCACCTGACCAATCACCCGAGAGAATCTCATCCTCTCCGACCCAATCCAAACATTCCAATGGTTGCGTGTGTCCGGTAAATGTTTGTTCACACATCATCCGAGTTCTATCCCATACTCGAATCGTCTTATCGTGGGAAGCCGTAAGTACTTTCTGTCCTTGTGAGGGAACATCTGAGATAATAACATCGTCATGGTTGTCCAATGGTGGAGACAACGGGGCCATATCCGGATTCCAAACTCGCAACGAAGGCTCAAACATCGCAATGGATGCCAAATATCCAGTCGGGAGTAGAATTACATCTGAAACTGAAGACGTATGTCCCAACAAGGTTCCCACGTGCTGATAGGTATCCAGATTCCAAATCAGGATGTGACCACTCACTGACCCCACTCCGATTCTACTATCATCCAACACAATCGAACCATTAAACATATGTGGCACAACATTGTGAATCGTACACAACTGCTCTCCGGTCTGAACATCCCATACAATGGCTGTTGCATCAAATGACGTTGTCAATACTCTACCCTTGGTCAACCCACACATACTGCTCACAATATCTGTATGACCAGAAAGATTGACTGTATTGAACGGTTCTTGCAGCTGCACTAGATGTGTGGTGTGTTGAGAATCCTCACCCCATTGAACCACACCGACAAGAGTGTCCGACACGGAATACACTTCGGAACGAGGACCCTCAAATAAAGACCATGTTTTGAGTAGAGACCGAGAGGATACGTCGAGCAAGTGCGTTGTTCCTTTTTTGTCTGTGATGACAACCTTGGTGCCAGATATCAGCAGTGCCACAACACCTTCACCTTCGCCTTCGCTTTCACTCTCACCTTTTCCCTCACCTTTTCCAATGGTATACATCTCTACCATCTCAAAAGTGGTTGAGGCACTATCCTGTCGATGTAAAACCAAGATTCTAGGGTCACTTGGGGCTTCTTCGTCTTCTTCGTCTTCTTCCCACTCTTCTTCGCCTTCATCATCTTCTACAGCATCATCCAAACCATCATCAGAAACCGCTGCGTCTTCATCTTCAGAATCTTCAGCATATTCAGCATATTCATCATCTTCTTCATCGTACTCTTCATCAGAACAATCCTCGTAAACTTCGTTCCAACCGTCCTGATAAACAAGCAATTCATTCGGAGAAACCACATCTACGTTCAATATTCTATTGTCATCAAAACGAAGGACCTCAGAAAACCTCTTCGTTTCAAGGTTGAACAAATGTATGTTTCCTTCTTGGGTCACGATGTAGAGTTCATCATCGTTCGAGCCCAACCACTCTACCGAAGCAATGAACTCCGATTCTAGCGTACACAATTCATCCTTATCCTCATCGGAAGGTTGCCACAGATACACAGTGGCACCACTCCAAAACACAATCTGCGTCTCAGAATCTAGCGAATGTCCGGACATTTCTTCTTGGAACAACACTTCGTTGGTTTTGCGATCCCACACCCACGTTGTGGAACAACAATCGTGAGCGACCACAAGCCCTTGCCATTCTTCAAGGCTTGACCACTCCTCTTCATCTGTGAGCAGCGTCTGAACACATGGGTTCACTGGAACTTCAATCGGCCTACGGGCACGTCTCCACCAGAACCAATCGATCGTATTGGCCTGGATCCAAGCCTCTGCCTTCTGAGTCAACGGACTTTTTTCAGCATGTTCGATGGCTCGTTGAAAAAATATTCGTTCAGCACCCCAGTCTACATCTTCCAATTTCAATAAATGGGCGTTGCTTTGTAAAAAGGTGCCCAACGACATCCCTTCTTCTGTTGGGCAATACTGATCCACTGCGAAAATATCATGGATAAAACCCAAGACGCCCTTAAACCCAAACTGTTTTAAGCGTTCTACATCGTATCCAAAATCCAATAAGAGTTCGGGCACCTCTGTAAAATCAATCCTCTCACTCGCTTGAATCGCATGTGTTACACCATACTCAAATACGTATTTGAGCAGATTTGGCGAAGACAAATCCCGCCAGTCTTTTGTCGTTTGAAACAACGATTCGTTCATTGCCAAAATTTGCTCAGATCGGAATTTTGTCATCTGTTCTCCTTCGGAATATTGTCTCTATAATACGTACTTGTATCCAAACGATTTATACTGTACAAGAAACCCATCGACCCTCCTCAAGATCAAACATACGTTTCAAGGAGTACACTCTCATGTTGCCATCGAAAATATCAACCGTTGGGGCCATTCAGTTAGGCAAAGTCCTTGGGACTGGTGGCAATGCAACCGTGTACAAAGGCATACATTCGGTTGATGGTTCTGAAGTGGCAATAAAGATCTTACACCCCTCTACCTCAATAACCAGTCACAATATTGAACAGGAATTCTTTCAAGAGATTCAATCAGCTGCTGCTCTAAATCATCCGAGAATCACTGATATATATGACTATGGCACCCTCGAAGGTAACTCTGACCACAATCCCGAGGACTCTTCCTCTCACTGGTTGACAATGGAGTTGATAGAAGGTGGTACAATCAAGGATCTAATTGGCTCTTTGACGTGGAACGAGTTGCAACAGATATTGTTGGACCTATTGGATGCACTGAGTCATGCGCACGCTCGTCGTTTGATCCATCGCGATATCAAACCCCGAAATGTACTGTTTGATGCACGGTCCAAAAGAATAAAACTCACAGATTTTGGCTTGGTTCGCTCTTTTGATTTTGTCAAAGACAATGCTTTGATTCAAGAAACCTCTATCTTGGGCACCCCTTACTACATGGCTCCGGAACAGATCCTTAAAGAAACACTGTCTTTTGGTCCCTGGACTGATTTGTATGCTGTAGGATGTTTGGCATGGGAAATGACATGTGGACGACCTCCATACACAGGAGAGATTCATGAGGTCTTCCGACTGCATTTACAAGGGACACTTCCTTCTTTTGAACCATTGTTTGATGTTCCCGATGGCTTTTATGACTGGTTGCTGAGTCTACTAAATCGAGACTCCAACGCTCGATGTCAACAAGCCGCATACGCTGCTTTTCAATTACAGCAAATCGGAATCGATGAGTACAATGCCCCTATTGGGAATCCTGTAGTATTTGATTTTGATGACGATCTAGAAACACAAGCGCACACTGGTGTATTCTTTGATGATCGAACGCAAACACAACTACCAAGATTGTCTGGGCTCCCATCGATTATCAAAGTACTGGTATTGCTGGCTATACAATAAATACGAAATGCCCTCCATTTCCAGATGATTGGCGACAAACCAAAGAGACTGAACCACAACTAAACGGAACGGGGTTGCAGCTGTTTACGCTTCGAACACGCAAAGTGATCGGTCGAGAATCGATACGAGATCAACTGTGGAGTATCTGTCGCACAGTCTGTACAGAAAAACATCCCCGATTGGTTGTTCTAGAAGGCACTCTAGGAGTCGGAAAATCCTCTCTAGCAACTTGGTTGGCCCATAGAAGCAATGAGGTCGGAGCAGCACAATCGTTGTCGTTCTCTTTCAACGCCTCTCAAGACAACGAAGCTCATATTGGAGAGGTGATTGGTGCCAACCTACGAATCCTAAACCTACCATATGATCAAGCATTGCAACGAACCAAACACATCATTCAGGCATTGGGATTGAAGCATCAACAAGATGCGACCAATCTCTTGGCACTTGCACAGTTAAACAAAAACAATCCAGAGGGCAATCAACATATCAAGGACAGAAAACACCCACTGACCCTTAAAGAACGGCACTCATTGATATACAGATTTTTGGTGGGGTTGTCTAAGGTTCAACCTTTGGTTCTCGTTCTAAACGGTGTGCAACACATCCCAGATATCTTGGCCTTGGTAAAGATGCTCCTTCAAGATTCAGACGATGCTGCCATTTGTGTATTGGTCACCACTTCAGTATCTGACACCGATTCAACCCCAAGGATGCAACAAACCATCCATACGTTGAAACAACATTCCGCTGTTGATGTGATTGAAGTACAACCGCTGACCTCCATAGAACAAATCAGATTCATCCAAGATTTGTTGGGCCTCACTCCAGAAGTCGCCTCAAAAATCGAACATAAATGCGCTGGCAACCCCAAAATCGCAATACAAATTGTATCCAGTTTAATTGAACAAAATGTCTTAACGCTGACTCGAGAAGGGTTTGTCCTGCGAGAAGATGTAGAAGTCAACGTACCCAATTCCATTATGGATGTATGGACTCAACGATATCAGAATATTCTAGAACATTGGCCGGCAAAAGAGTTGTGTGCTTTTGAAATGGGTGCCGTTCTGGGAAATACAGTCGATCCAATAGAATGGGAGCATGCGCTTCATAAAGCATCCCTATCAATATCACCATCACTCATGCAGCACCTACAACGGAAACGACTGATTGTTATGGATTCTGACAGTGGACGTTGGACATTTGTACACTCGTTATTTAGAGATGCTGTGTTGGCTCATCTAGCAAAGGACAACCGCAGACAAGCCTATTCTAAGGTGGCCGTTTCAATCATCTCTGACAATCAGTCTACAATCAATCGACGTGCTCGACTATGGGTACATGCCGGAGACCCTGAGGCAGCACTATCACCTCTCTGTGAAGCGGCCATTATTAATGTAGGAAGAACAGAATTGGGTAGAGCACAACGTTTGCGAAGTCTACGAAATACAATCCTCAAAGAATACCCCATAGACCCTGAGGGAAAACATGCGCTGGGAACCGAGATTTTAGATCTGCTTCTTTTGCCTCCAGCCAAACAAGTAGAGACGCTTGAAAAACGAGGAGCAGAACTTATTCAATGGGCCATCCGTGTGGAAGATTGGAAGGTCTTACTCAAAATCCAACAAACCCGTGCCGTTCACAGTTATCAGAATGGACATACTGAAAAAGGACGACAGTTGTATAAAGAGTGTCTGCACTTGGCCAAAAAACACCGTTCTGAAGATATCGTCAACATCCTCAACCGCATGTCATTTTTTGGTACAACCCCTTCTGAACGCATCGAGTATGCTAGAGAGGCCATCTTTGAATCAGAAAAACTAGGAGACATCGCGAAGATAGGAAGTTCCTATCTACATCTCTCGATGGCACACAACGCAAACGATGATGTTCCACTGGCACTTTTTTGCCTTGAAGAAGCACGTATTCGATTTGTACACACAGATTTTAGAACTGGCTTGAGTTCTGTCTATCACAACAAAGGAGAACTGTTACACAGAACCAATGATTTTGAAGGTGCCGAGCAAGCATACCTATTGGCCATCGAATCTCAACAACTTGTCGGCCAAAACAATTTCAATATGTTTATCAATCGTGTGAACCTACTGATTACGTATTTTCACATGAAAAATTTTGAAAAAGCGACTGCTGTATCAGAAAGACTCATCACATCGGCTTCAGACTCTTCAACGGTGGGGTTACCCAAAGTAGCCCGGTTGATAGCAACGTTGTGCTCTGCGCCTTGTTTGGCTTGGAGTAACCGTTGGGATGCACTCAAAGAAGCCTTGGAGCAAATTCGCATCGACTTAACAGTGTTTAACTTTACAGAAAACGATGTGTACACACTCTTGGATTTCACCCTCGACTTTTGTCAACGTCATCAACAGTCCAAGATTTCTCGATTAATCTGGACCATCCAGCATGAACAATTACTGCGAGAGGGCCTATTTGAACGAGCTCAGGCCGTTGAATTACTCTTAAAAGCGTAACCACACCATTCATAGTTCAACCATTTTACACCACATAAGACTGCAACTGTAATGCCTCATAAAATCTGTGTCTTTCAGTAAAACATTCCACCTTCTGCAGAATATTTATCACAGGAACCACCGTATTCACTAGATACATCTTCCTTTGTCGTATACTGGTGCTGACTTAGTCACTCGTACATCAATCTGGACAATCACAATGGTACTTCTTGGTTTTACGCTTACAATGTTTCTATTTTTGGGTATTGGAATGATGTCTATGCGTCATGCCAAAACAGATGTCTCCGATTATTTATTGGCAGATCGAAACATCTCCCCTGCATTCGCGGGTCTATCTGCCGTCGCATCAAACAATTCAGGATTCATGTTCATCGGTGCCATTGGGTTTACCTATGCCTATGGATTGTCTGCTTTTTGGTTGCTGTTCGCATGGATTTTGGGAGACTACTGCTCGTGGTTGATCGTTCATCGCCGATTGCGTGAACAATCTGAACATCTGAACAGCCAATCTATTTCTGGATTCCTCTCTCACAATGGCACCGTTTCACATCGCCACACCCAGATATTCTTGGGTGTGTTGACCGTTATTTTTCTGACGCTCTATGCCGCAGCGCAGTTAAAGGCAGGCGGTAAAGCGTTGGAAGGAATCTTGGGTTGGAATGGAAGCACAGGGATTCTACTTGGAATGGGAATGGTGGCTCTCTATTCATTCGCTGGAGGTATTCGAGCCTCTATCTGGACCGATGTTGCTCAGTCTATCGTAATGTTGGGAGCGATGGGATTGTTGGTGATTGTAAGTTACACCCAAATCGTTCCTCTAAATGACATACCGTCAACATTGCAGAGCATTGATCCGACACTCACCCTTTGGACACCCTCCGATGCCTCTCTAGGGTTAATTCCGTATGCCCTCGGTTGGTTTTTTGCTGGTTTTGGCGGGATCGGACAACCCCACATCATCATTCGGGCAATGACAGTCAACAGTGCCAAACACATCCCCACTATGAGACGTGTCTACTTCAGTTGGTACGTTCTATTTAGTGTGTTCACTTTTTTGGTGGGTCTCTATGCACGCATCTATTTCAATAGTCAGGATGGATTGCTCTTTGACAAAGAAACCGCCCTCCCAGTACTCTCCACAGAACTGTTAAGTCCACTCCTGGTCGGCGTAATACTGGCTTCGATGTTTGCCGCCACCATGTCTACTGCAGATTCACAAGTCTTGGCGTCGTCTGCGAGTGTCACACAAGATATTGCACCAACACAATCCTCTAACCCTTACCTCTATTCCAAATTAACAACATTGGGAATTGTACTCATCGCCGGTGCAGTTGCATTTGTGGGTCCAGACAGTGTTTTTGTATTGGTAACCGTTGCGTGGGGACTGATGATGACTTGTTTTGCACCCATCATGATACTCAGAGTCTTGGATCGCGACATCCCGTTCACTTCGTTGATGGCCTCCTGTGCCATTGGGGTTTTGGGGATGCTGGGATGGTCTTATGGACTGCAGCTTGGAGATGCTGTATTTGATGGTACCATCGGATTTCTACTGAGCATGACCTTGATGTGGGCCTTCTCAAAAGTCAATCCCAACTAGACTTCACACTCC
>Ga0206130_10004058_pt1 | contig 18410 bp, 20 predicted proteins | sample Helgoland_Spring_9_FD_148637 | JGI IMG/M metagenome (GOLD analysis project Ga0206130, IMG submission 148637) | Pelagic subsurface seawater microbial communities from Kabeltonne, Helgoland, North Sea - Helgoland_Spring_Bloom_20160512_1 | ecosystem: Environmental > Aquatic > Marine > Epipelagic ... | reverse complement strand
CTCTCATCCTGCCTCTCATCCTGCCTCTCATCCTGCCTCTCATCCCGCCTCTCATCCTGCCTCTCATCCCGCCTCTCATCCTGCCTCTCATCCTGCCTCTCATCCCGCCTCTCATCCTGCCTCTCACCCTGCCTCTCATCCTCCTTCCCAAGAAATAGATATATTTCAACAGGATAAACAATCTATTCAAATAGTTAATTCAACAGATCAAGATTATTTACACGTATTTATATTAATACCCAACGACACTTATAGTAGACTGGGTGATTGTCGCGGTAATGACTATATTTGGGGTAAAAGTGATAGGAATGTAAAAATAGGGAAAATGATAAACTGGGGCCAGAACAGACCAGGGCCTAATGCGGGAGATTATGCTTGGAAACCGGTAGGAGGTATCAGAGCAACAGAAATTATAATACCAATAAATGAGATTGCTGTTATTAAAATACCAGATTGTTTAAATCCTAACATAAATTTAGGATTATCCGATAATAAGAGTATTAAAGACCAATTTACTATCATAGCTGTTAGAATGAAAGATGGATATAAAAACCGTACAGATTTTTTTGGGTACGAGGACATCGATGATTTACGAAACTATAAATATTTTAACCATCAGCCCTACGCAACTAAGTTTGAGGGGGGGCTGGAGGTTGTGGCCGATTTAAGTGCTGTAGATGGTGTTAATTTTAATGTTAGCGTTGAACTTCTAAATACCCATGAAAAGAATCCACCTACCGAATCCACTAAAATTAAAATCAAGGGTAATCCGTGTAATGGTTTGAACAGTGGATATTACTACGGTAATGATAATGATAATTTGAGTGGTTGTATTAGTCCGTTCCGATCGTGTGGACCCCCACAAGGCTTGGGAAATGATACTCTCTTTAAGGACTGGGTGCCTAATGATACAACCGCCTCGTGTGATGGGGACCAAAAATGTAAGTTTAATGAATGTTCAAAGTATTTATTTAGCACGCCATCGCCCGATTCACAGGCATTAACATATTGGAATAGTGGAGGCTATGATGATGGGGTCGTCGGTGATATTCAGCACGATTATGTGAAAAAATATGTTAATGATACGAAAAATGTAAAAGAGGGGTCGGATCTTGAAAAATATTGTACGAATATACAGGGCGAGGATCTTGACGGTGAAGTTGTTCCATATTGTTACGATTACAACGATTTAAACTCATCCGCCTATTTGTATGATCCTTATAAAATTAAAATAATTTATAGTAATTTTACGAATTAAAAATATTATTAAAGTTATTATGGATGTCTACTTTAATAAACCATATTTCTTTGGACAAAAAGAATTAGAAATATTAAGTCAGGATAAATATCCAATAAATGTGAGACCCGTCCAATTTACATACAGAGAACCCAGTAAAGTAGATGAAACAAATGATCCCGATTACGGGGTGGTGGGTTATATGGGCGATGAAGATGTTGAGCAAGCGCAATATAATATAATTATGTCCTTGGAAGATAAATTTAAGGATGTCGATGATATAATTGGAACATTAAACGATGATATAGAACAAATTGGTCAGGGTTTGGATGTTTTTGAAGCAGGTGTGGACCAACAATTTAGAGCAGATGAACATCTGGCGTCACAACGTTATCTCGAGTTTGAAGAGTTTGAAGCAAGTGCGAACCAACAATTTAGGGATGATGAACATCTGGCGTCACAACGTTATCTCGAGTTTGAAGAGTTTGAAGCAAGTGCGAACCAACAATTTAGAGCAGATGACCATCAGGCGTCACAACGTTATCTCGAGTTTGATGTTTTTGAAGCAGGTGTGGACCGACGATTTAGAGCAGATGAACTTCTGACATCGGAACGTTATCAGGAGTTTGGGGATTTTGAAAGAATTGTGGACCGACGATTTAGTGGTGATGAACGTCTGGCGTCACAACGTTATCAGGAGTTTAAGGAGTTTGAAGCAAGTGCGAGTAAGCCTCGTCCACCCGGCCCTCCACCTGGCCCTCCACCCGGCCCTCCACCCGAACCTCCACCCGTTCCTCCATCCGGCCCCGACCCCAGTTCGGGTTCCAATACCCACTGGTATGTTATTGTTAGTATTGTTAGTATTGTTATTTTACTTGGCGTGGTGGCTGCGGCAACTTATAAAATTACAAAGGATCAAGAGGGTATAGCCGCCGGCAAAAGCCCTTCGGAGGTTAGGGCGCTTCGTAAGAGTAGCCGGCGGGGTTCAATCTCAACGGATTCGGGACCAGAGCGGGGTGGGCGGGGGTGGAATATATCAGCCGACAAGGGACTTGCTGTAAAGGTTATTATTGCTGCTGCTGTATGCATTGGAGCCACCCTGGTGTTATTCTTTATGTTAAAATATCCCAAAACCAAACCCGCCGATAAGGGTGAGGACGATAAGGACGATAAGGACGATGATGAAGATAAGGATGATGATGAAGATAAGGATGATGACGGTGATAAGGACGAGGGCGGTAAGGGAGATACGGCGGGCGGCCTCAATTGGTGGTTGGTTCTTATAATTGTGGCGGTCAGTGCGGTGATCATTGGGGCGATCATTAAGTTGATCATTTTAGCATCCACAAAGGTCGTAGGGGCACCCGCCGGGAGCGAAGTAATTGCGCCTCGTCCGTCGGGGGGCTATGATGTGGACGCAGCGACGGGGGGGCTCACGCTCCATCCAGCGCCCACCGAGGGCGATTTAGTCGTCGGTGCGGACACAAGGAGTGTATTCAAACGAATATGGGACTCCTTAGAAGACTTTACCTACACACCGCCAGATGATAGTGGATGAGTTTAGTTATTTTGAGATTTTTTGTTGAAATTCGGTTACGGGTAAATCAGCGAAAAATTGGGAACCAAATTTACCTAAATTTAGGTAAATTTAATTTCATAAATCTTTTTATTTACTATTCAATAAATGCCAGAACCTAAAACTGATTACAAAGAAGGTAGTCATTCCCAATTTATTGAGTATTTATTCAGTGATTCTCCAAAAGATAAGGGTGTGATTCAGTTAGAAAGTACTTATATTGAACCTGGAAAAAATATAGGATTACATACTTTCGAACAATTATTAATGATATTCGTGGATGGTTTAAAATATTTTTATGGTGAAAACAACAAGGTTGACATTAATAAATTAAAACAAGGGGATATTGAAAAAGTAAATGAATATTTTATCTCAATGAATTACAAAGTAAATCTGGAAGTCTTTCCAACAATAAATGAATATAAATTTAAATTTCCTAATTATTTCAAAAATCAGGACAATATTAAAAATGAAACTAACTTAGAAGACTTCTATTATGAAATCTTTAATGAGAACAATTGTGCGTACAGGATCTCATTTATAAATTATTAAGTTTAAGTTTAAAAAATAAAAACACCAAAATATTATTATTATGGAAGATCTTAATGCTCCTATTTTTGCTCAGGCTAAAGTAGAATACACCAACCAACTAGTTGATGTATTGTATCCCCATATGTATGATGGTGTCAAATCTATTTATGATGAATCCAAAGTCATTTATACAAAAAAAACAGGAACTCCTATATTATTTTTATTCCGAGAATTGTTAGAAAAAGTTCCTATTTGGAATAGTGAAATCATCGAGAGTGAATGTAGTCGGATAATGAATAACTCAAAGTGTGATTGGATTGATGATTTAATTACAGCTGTCTTTATAAGTCATACTAAAATTTTAACATCGATCGGTCCCAATAATTCTTTTAATAAGATTAATGTGACTATACCAAAAACGACGAGTTTTATTCATAAATCATATGTTAATTTGGCCAGAGAATTGTGGAAAAATCCTTATCTATTTAATGAAAGCGTCCCCGGTCACGAATATCAGCGAAATAGTAAGGAAATAGAGAATATTATTAAACAATGCGTGGAAGGAACTATTAGACAATTATTACCTATAAAGGAGATCCTTAGAGAACATCTAGAAACTTATGATGGTGATAATGGTACTCCGACAAGTAAAGAAGATATCAAACAAATGTTAAAAGAGGAATTACAAGAATTAAGGCATAGTATTACAAACAGCGGTGAAGACAAAATGAACGAAGATACGATAAATGATGATGATAGTTTGGAAGATAATAAATCTCAATTTACAATCAATAAGGAAGATACAAAGGAAGATACAAATGAAAATACTGGGGTCATCATAGATGATAATGAATACGAAGATAATATATCAAAAGGATATGATAGTTTATCTGATAGTTTACACGGTATTTCACACGAAGAGGAACACGAAGAGGAACACGAAGAGGAACACGATGCGACTGAAATTAAGTTCCCTGTAATTGAAGAAAATGATACAAAAAATTTATATTTAACTTCTGAAACAGATGATCCAAGCGATGAACAAATTAACAAACAAGTTTCCGAGATTATTGTTAATGATATAACAATACCGGTAGAGGACGACGGGGGTATTAAAATAGAAGATAGTAAAGAAGAATACAATCAAGAATCCAAAAAAATAATTTACGATAATGTAGATATAACGGAATTTAATAAAGATAATAAAGATATTAAACTTTACGATATGATAAAACATATGAAAGATCCCATCGAAGTGAGTGTTGTTAAAAATGATAGTATCACACAAGAAAAAATAGATGAAGGTATAGTCGGGGAAAGAACAAGTGAAAGAACAAGCGAAAGAACAAGCGAGGGGGTCGCAAGCGAGGAAAATAACACCAACTTATTTGGTCTAAGTGGGGTATTTGAGAAGTCGCCCGGTTCCGAGATAAAGGAATTTGACGCGGGTGGCTCCACACCAGAGAAAAATAAAGAGGGGAGCATCGTCAATGGACATAAAATAGAGGATAAAGCCGATGATAAAACCGATGATAAAACCGATGATAAAACCGATGATAAAACCGATGATAAAGCCGAGGATAAAACAGAGGATAAAACCGATTATAAAGCCGAGGATAAAACAGAGGATAAAACCGAAGATAAAGCAAATGTAGCCAACCTTGAAGGTGATAGAGTGGAATTTCTAACAAAACCTAACACAGATCGGGACAAATTAGAAACGGGGGTGCCCCGGGAATTGGTTCAGATTGAAAATAATGATATAGATGAAACTTCATCGTTGGCTGATTTTTTTAATGATATGAAACAAATAGTAGAAGATAAGGGGATAAAAGTAGATCAATCAAATAATTATTCTTTATTTGAGGATGCTTCCGTGATTGGTTAGAATGATAGGTTTACATAAGTTTAATACTATAATATTTAAAATTACATTATAACAAATGTTAGGATCTTGTTTATTGTCCGGATTAATAATAAGTTTCATAAGTACGGGAGTATATATTTTGATAACGGATAATAAAAAAGACGATAATGCGTATAGAAAAGATAAAAAAATGGATTACTGTATTATATTCTCTATCATAATGACCGTGTCGGTGTGTATCATGTTTTTCACTACTAAAGATAACGGAGTGTCGGTTGTTCCACTTAAGGGTGGTTTTTCGCCAAGAGTAAATAATTTGCCTCCATTTTAAAAAGAATAATACGATTTTCGGGGAAAATTTTTCTTTTTAACTCTGTATTTTTTAAATATATCCTTATCTAAAATATCTTTCGGTAGGGAATTGTTCGCGTTTCGGGCGATTGATATGTATAAATTAAAATCATCTTCCATATTTAGAAAATTATTATTATATTTGTCGGTGCACATATGATTTAAAAATTTAAGTATTTTATCTGAAATTTTATCTTCGTCGATTTCATCCAATATTGTCATTGATAATCTACACAAATCGAAACAGTAATTGGGTTCTGTCCTTCTATCAAGTTTAGTTTCTTTATGAAACCTGACCTGATGAGGATAATAATACTGACCGCCGGCCTCTCCATTTTTCGAGAAAACATCATTCATATATACTTTATTTTTGTATGTGAATATTGCTCTCCCAAAATCTATAATTTTAAATATTTTACCGAATGTCGGCACTCTAAAGTATTTATTATTTATTTTATAGTAAATATATTTTTTTTCTGTTTCAGAGTACATAATATTATTAATATGAAGATCATTATGAGTGAATTCATAATGTTTTTGTAAATAATGTAGAGAAAAGGAGATTTGAAAGATACAGCTTAATATAACTTCTCCCTGGAAATTTTCACTCAGAAGATAATCCTCCAAAGTTCCTTCAAGTTTTTCAATAAATAAAAGTTGTATTGGAATATTTTTCACCCTTGCTATATAGTCTTCGTTTCCATCGGAATGACCCGATGTATCCGAACATTCGGAAGAACCACCCCCTGAAGGATCATCCAAAGAATTATCATCTGAAGAATTACCATCATCCGAAGAATTATCATCATCCGAAGAATTATCCGAAGAATTATCATCCGACGATTCGTCCGTGTCGGATAAATAAATATCAAGTTTAAATGTTTTACCTAAATTTTTATTAAAACATTTATCGATTTTAAGATCATCATATTCTTCAGTCATATCATACTTATAATCGCCTATACCATTCATCGATCCGTAATATAGAGCAAACGACGGTAATATATCTTTTGAAACCAATTGACCAAATATATATGAGCAAAAGACATCTATATAAGCTCCGTTATTGATATCATTGATTTTGTTAAAAGTATTCCAATTATATGCCCCAGGCAAATGATAATTATTTTTATTTACGAGATTGTAATTGTTATTAATGGAATGTATGGGGTCTATTATTGGAATACTTTTACAAAATAATTCTTTTATTTCAATTATATTTTTATTTGAATCGTATATTTTCCCTTCTATTATTAGGTTTGAATTATAGTATCTTTCTTTGATTATAGTATCTACATCCCTTAAATAATATCTTCGGCTAAGGTCGATCTTTTTATGGGATAGGGGGGTATTATGAATATAAAAATAAAGGGAAAATAATGGCATATAAAATTGAGTAAACTTAATGGAGAGATGATTTTGAATGGATTGATCTAATTTTTTATATTCCTTCTTCGACCATTTGTAATATGAAATATCAACTTGGGAAATATTCATTATATGTATTGAATTAGTATTTTTTGATAGGGTTAAACTTATAAATTATTATTAACTCTATTTATATATATAAATGGAAATAGAATTATCTAAATTTAACATCGATGATATAGCAGATGATAAAGTAGTTGTTCTCATAGGGAAACGAGAAACCGGTAAATCCTTTCTATGTAAAGATATTCTGTATAATCACGCAAATATACCCGTTGGACAAGTTATATCCGGGACAGAAGCTGCTAACGAATTTTACTCCAAGATGGTCCCCAAATTGTTTATTCACGAAGAATACCAACCCCCAATAATTGAGAATATACTTAAAAGACAAAAAATGATGCTTGAGAAATGGAAAGCGAATAAGGCAATTGATCCGAGAGCATTTTTAGTCCTGGATGATTGTTTATACGATAATAGCTGGACGAAAGATAAAAATGTAAGGAGTTTATTTATGAATGGTCGTCATTTTAAGATATTATTTATTATTACAATGCAATATGCGTTGGGTATCCCCCCCAATCTTAGAACTAATATTGATTATATTTTTATTTTAAGGGAGAACTATGTTTCTAACAGAAAGAGATTATATGAACATTATGCGGGTATGTTCCCAAATTTCGAAATGTTTTGTCAAGTTATGGATCAGTGTACTGAAAATTTTGAATGCTTGGTTATTCATAATAATGCTAAAAGTAATAAATTAAAAGATCAAGTGTTTTGGTATAAAGCAGAACCCCACGATGAAGTTAAATTAGGATCTAGACAATACTGGGAGTTTGGGGCGAGAGAAACGGGAGAACAAGAAGGGGGTGGGGGTGGGGCGGGATCTATGGGTCAGAAATATGTTGTTAATAAAAGTTACTAAGCCCCAAACGATTTAGTTCTTTTTTGCAATTCTTTTACTATCGCATCAGTATCTCTCGGAGCAAAGGGTTGGGAAACTAATTTCCCGTTTACTTCAACAAAGGTATATAATGTTGGGAAACCCTTAACATCAACACCATAGGGTTTCGCCCCCTCTTTGTTTTCGGCCATATCAACCTTTATTATACTTAATGTGACACCATTCATTGCAGTATTATCGTATTGTTGAATCACCGCTTCATAGTCCCCCAGCATATTTTTTGAGTGACCACACCATGGGGCATAGAAAAGGACAAGTTTCATTTCTTTTTTATCACCTTGGACAACACCCTCATCCGCTAATGGGGGTCCATGGGGGACAGTGGCGACTTGTTTATCCGCTCCTCCGGGCTCACCTGTCGGAAATGCGGGTCCCAGGCTGGACGAGGGTTCCTTATCAAACTTGGCATACGGGAAATATGAAACATAATTCATTGATACTCCCATTGGGCCCCCGGGATCCAAACTCGACCCCTCGGTGCTTATTCCGCCCGTATTTGGCAAGACCTTAGAGGGGTATTGTTCCCCTTTACGGGCCATAAGGACCTTCGGTCCGAGGGAACCCCGTCCATTAATTGGATCACCGGGATTTCTTACTTTAATTCCGGGTAGTTCCTCCGCTTTTCCGATCTGGGGTAAATTGGGATCAGTTGGGGCTTTTACCCCTTCATCGGTCGCTTTTCCTGCCTGTGTTGGTATCCGACCTATATCCACACCAGAAGGACCATAGTCGTGTTTTTCACCCCCACCTTGGGGTTTTCCAGGTTCACCGAATGGATAATCTGCAAATCCTTCGTCTCTATTAAAAAACATACACAACAAAAAACCAATTAAAACCAAAATAACAAAAATACATGTATCATCATCTTTACAGAAATTTTTTATTTCTTTCATCGCGAAATCAAAAACCATTATTTATATACTTTAAAATATATTTTTTTTAATATAAATCTTTTAATTTAAAATATTCAAAACCATTATTATAAGGTCTCTTAATTATAAAAGGTATCTTTTTGAGATTGAATTCTTCCAGGGCTATCAGATATGAATTCTTAAATCTTTCCGGATTACTTATTAATATTTTAGCGCCGTTTTCGATTTGCGATGCTCTTTCCCCTATAACTCGCGTTTTCTCATATTTTGTTAGTGGTATATTGCGTGTATGTAGTTTTTTTAAATCGTATTTTGACATAAGAACATTTATATCTTCGTTCTGGTTCATTTAATCTTTAATTAGAATTAATATTTTAAATATAAATCAAATTTAAATTAATTCGTCCATTTCTGACCACATGCTTCGCAAATATAAGTATATCTCATACCATCTATATCGTGTTTTAAATATTTAATTGATTTATCGGCGTCGGTATCCTTTTTACAATTAACATTGGGACATTTAATATTTATATTACCATCCATGGAAGGTAAAGTCACATCATGTGCGATGTATTTATTGGAATTTACTATTACGCTTTGGTCCAAGCCACATAAATCTTGTGAAAAAATACATCCCGAACCGGTATATGTTTCTGTTAATTCGCAGGTTTTACAATAATGAAATAATTTTTTATCTTCACTTGTTTGTAATAATGTCAGATTGTTGCATTCTTTACAGAAATAAATATCAGAATTACTCATATTAATACTAATATTAATTAATATTTTAAATCAAATTTATTTTATTATGCATTTGTTTTTCGGTGCCGGGATAATCGATAATTAGATTTAAATTGTAGATATTAAGAGATGTTTTTATTTTATTGGGATTGGTTTCACTTAAATCTTTAATCTTACTTAATATATTGTCTTTCTGTTTCAGTAAATGCCCATTAATCCTATCTCTAAAAATTTCATAGTCACTCGGTATATCAAAACAATTCTTTAAAATTAAATTGCGATAGGTATCATATTCTACTATTCTATTATATGTATCATTTCTCAAACCGTTTTCCTTTTCAAAACCGGGTTCGTTATGTAAAGGGTTATTATTTAATAATGACTGAATAGATACAATTACACTACCCACGTGCATGACTGACGTCCATTTTGGCCCCGACCATGTATTAAGAATTGATAAGCATACTTTTCCTAAAAAATTATCGTGAGATCTTCCAACATATAAATTTGGATGAATTCGATAACGACTTGAAGAATAATATTGAACTTTTGGCGGGGAATATGGGTAATTAGGTGGAAAAGTGATATTAAAAAACAGAATTCCATTTTCATACGGTGTTCCTTCCGGCCCAATTATGATTGCTTTAGCTTGAAGAATATTTTCTTCATTGAATTCAATATAAATTCCCAATTCTTCTAAATTCATATCTTTGATTTCTTTCATATCTCGTGTAGCAATTCGTTTGATAGCTTGTTTACTCATTTTAGAATAATATCTTTTTAATTTTAAATGAAAATTTTTAAAATAATTATATCCATTTAATTTTATAGATTTTTAAAAATTTGATTTATTAATTATTCTAATACCATGTAGGCACTGGATATTGAGACTAATTAGTAAATAAGAGTATATCGTTTAAATCCACAAAACAAATTAAAGATTTAAATATTAGTTATTCATTATGAATTTACTTGAATTTTTGGAACAATTTGTTGTTTCGAAAAATACAAATGAAAAACCAATTAATATTACCTCCATGAGTGGGGGGAAATATCATATTCCCGAAAAATTCATGAATTCATTTTATAAAAAAATAGTTAAATATGTCATACAAACTGGAGATAACATCCAGCTTGTTGAGAAATTAAAGGATTATCATCCCTTTATTGTAGATATTGATATCAAATACAGTGATGAAGTAAATGAAAGACAGTACACTGAAGAGACTATTTTAAAAATTGTTTCTTTTCTATGGTCAAATCTATCTCTATACATTGAAAAAGAAAATGAGAAACATGGAGAGATTTTGGTAATGGAAAAGAAGAAACCTTATCCTTGTAAAACAAATAAAAAGTTTAAATCGAAAGATGGTATCCACATCGTCTTTCCAAATATTATTATTAATAAATCTTATTATCGCAAGATTATTGGTATTCTTAAAGAACAAGAAGCCATTTCGCGGATCTTTAAAGAAACTTGCGATAATCCCCCATCAAATGGAGAAGATGAACTATTTGATGGTTGTTTTAGTGGCTGGCAACCCTACGGGTGCTCTAAGGAGGGAGAGTCATTTTACAAATTAACCAAAGTATTGAGGGTGGATGAGGAAGACAATATTAATCCTGTATCAGATGCTATCTTTCAGGAATATTATACAAATGATTTAACAATTATGAAAAAACTTACTATGTTGAATCATACAGAAGACAATATTAAATACTCAGATGAGTTGGTAGATATCGTGGAAAACCGACTTAAAAATACAACCAGTAATAATTGTAATGCTATGGCGAACCAGGGTGTCTATGGAGGACAGAACGCATACTATGTAGATCACAATGATGTAATTAATCCCTATGAAATAGTTGAAAATAATGAAAAAGAATTAATTAAAGGCCTCGTTTCTTGTTTATCAGTTGAAAGATACACGGAATATTCAAAGTGGTTGTCCGTGGGAATGTGTCTTCACAATATTGATCCTAATAATTTAAATCTCTGGTGCGACTTCAGTAAACGCGACCCTTCTTATAATTTAACAGAATGTGAAAATAAATGGAAATCTTTTAAAAATGATCATGGGGGTACAAAACTTGGTAAAGGATCCCTTTATCATTGGGCCAAGTGTGATAACAATGGAAAATATTATGAAGTAATGACGGAATATCTAAAATCTAAGATTGAGCGAAGTATTAGCGAGGGACCCGATGCCCACCACCTACTAGCTCTAGTTATTTCTAAATATTTCGAAAATCAATATCTATGCGTTGATATTAATGAAGATTGGTATTTCTTTAACGGTGTTCGCTGGAAGAAAACCATGAAGGCACATAAATTAAAGCGATCTATTCATGACGATATTTATAAAATTTATCAGGAATATGGTGATAAATATGATAAAATGGCGAATGATCTTAAAAAGCATCTTGATGACGGTGGTGATGGTGATCTCGATGATGTTGATAAATATCGCAAGAAATCCGACAAATGTTCAACATTTAGAAAGAAACTTTATCAAGAGCCCTACGTCAGTACTATCATCGGTGCCTTAAAACATATCTTCTACAAAGAGGGAATTATGGAAGATTTTGATACGAATAATAATCTCATTGGATTTGAGAATGGTATTTATGATCTCGAATATAATGTGTTTAGGGAAGGGCGACCCGAAGATAATATTACTCTTTCAACCAAGATTATCATTCCTATTAATGGTTCTATGAAGCCCGGGGAAAAGCAAGAGTCTTATAGAAAGAGATCTATCCCCGATACAGCTATTCCCTTGGAAGAATTAAACCCGAGAGTTGCTGAAATGGAAAATTTTGGAATTTTAGATTCAGATATGAGAGCATTTATTGCTCAGATTATTCCAAATGATGAGGTACGCGATTATACGTTAAGGATGATCTCATCGTGTTTATCGGGTGAGAATAGGGAAGAAAGTTTTAATATCTGGACAGGTTCGGGTGGTAATGGTAAATCCAAACTTGTTGAGTTAATTACTCTTGCGTTAGGAGAGTATGCTTGCAATTTACCAGTTGCTCTACTAACTCAGAAGAGAAAATCCTCGGGAGCGGCTAGTCCCGAAATGGCTCGGACCAGAGGGAAGCGTTTCGTGATTATGCAGGAGCCTGATGTTAATGAAACTCTTAATGTTGGAGAAATGAAAGAAATTACGGGGAATGATAAAATTCAAGCCCGTGGTTTATACAAGGAACCTTTTGAATTTACTCCTCAGTTTAAGTTATTCCTTATGTGTAACCAGTTGCCACACGTTCCCAGTGACGACGATGGGACGTGGAGGAGGCTTCGGGCTACACCATTTGTTTCGCGTTTTGTAAAAAAAGAAGATGTTGATATTAAGTTAAACCGTCATCCGATTGACACTCTGTTGAAAAAGAAATTACCTTACTGGATAGTTCCATTCATGCTCACTCTTCTCAATGAGTGGAAGGAATATGATACAAATGGCATAGTTGTCCCGGATGCCGTTACCGAGAAAACTAAGGATTATCGTAATGCCAATGATCTTATTGGCCAGTGGATTAATGATTGCTGTGTTGAGGTTGAGAATGATGTTAGCGGTGTCAATGAGGTTGCTCCCTCCGAATTCGACAATCTGTACGCCGACTTCAAGGAATGGTGTGATTCTCAGGAAGAGAGGAACCCCCCCGACAAGAAATCGGTTAAGGAAGCCCTCAAGAAATGGCAAGCCAGTTCTAAGTTTGGCTTGTCGATTGGGAAGAAGAAAATGGATAGTGGTGTGAATGGTTTTGAGGCGAAGCCACGATTCAATCTCAAGGTTGTTTAGATAAATTTATTAAGTTTAAACACATTTAAAAGAGTAAAAAGGAGTATTAATAGATAAGTAATATGGCGCCCGGTAACTGGAATGGTAAAAACTACGGGGGACTTCACACTGGAACGGGTAAGTACCAAAAGGGAGGGGTTTATTCTTCAAATGGTCAAAGGTTTGAGAAAATTCCTAATTACAAGTTTGAAGAAGATCGTTTGGTTAAGTATATCGGAACACACAAAGATTTTATTAATGGGAGGGGGGAGGTTGTTTCTAAAGTTAACGATAAACATAAGTCGGGTCGTTCATTTATCAAGGTTCAATTGGGTAATGGCCGAATTGTGTATTTTCACAAAAATAATTTAAGATTTGTCGGAAATTAAAATATTTGTAAAGGTATAAATAATGAGCGGTTTAAAAAGTGTTGAAAATTTAGGCAAAAGGGGGATTTCCACTGTTGGAAATATTATTGGCTCGCATCAGCGAAACATTGAACTTTTTCTTGTAGCAATTATTGTTATTGAGTATATTCCACATGATATTTTAGGTGTCAGATTTAAGACCTTACTCCGACCCGTTATGGATCCGGTTAAACAATTAATTAAACATCCGGCTATGCATTTATTTTTATTTGTATGCTTGATCTACTCCTGCTGTATTAAGAGAGATATGAACTTATTCTTACTCTTAACTATCTTTATGATGACATACAGAATCCACGATGAAATGGTAGAAACGTTTAAGGGCGGCAAAAAATATTGAATAGGTCGATTATGAGGTGAGATGGGTCAGCGTTTCTATGTAAGGTTAGCATTAGATACTAGGATAAAATATAGATTCATTAGTAAAGACTCTAAGATAATTGTTGATCTATACGACCTATTAAAATCATATTCGGATTGTGCGAATAATTTAATAATTTCATATTTAGTTTTTTCCCTCTTTTTTTCCCCTTTAAGTAATTCAAATAAAAATGTATGATAAAATTGTATTATATTTAAATTATATTTTAGTATATTGTAAGCCGTATCTCTGAGAGTTTCATAATCTTTTTCGTTTAATCTATTTTTCTTATATAATTTTAATATTTTCAAAGATATTAATTTATATGGATCCTGATATTTACTGATTTCGTTTTCTTTCTTTACTAGGATTTTAATGTTTTCTTTGGTTCCAATATCATAAATAAAATCGTAAAATCGAGGTGATTTTAATTTTTTATCAATATTTTCATATATTATTTTCCTTTTTTCTTTTCTGGTACTATCGGCAAATCTCAAGCATAGGAACCGACTTTTCAGAGGATCAATGATGCTACTATATCTATTCGTACAACATAGAAATAATGTTGTTTCCCTATATCTTTCTATAATGACGCGTAAGATATTTTGAAAATTATGTTTTATATTATCGAAATTATATAAAATGATAATTTTATATTTAATTTCGGAGTAAAAATTTCGAGAGATTATTATATCTTTCAAGGTTTCTACGAATGTATTTATGTTTCTATTAATTATATTCTTAACATTGAATTCATAATAAATATTAGTCTTTATATAATCAATATCCTTATTTGTTATTTGGGAGATATTATTCGTAGTGTAAATTTCATTTAAAGTTTCATATAATATTTTCCGACCTATCTGTGGATATACTAGAATGTTAGGTGAATTATTCGACTTCAGGGCATTATATAACACCGTATTATTATTCATACATGTTTAATAATATGTAATTTAATTTAAAGTAAGTTAATGAAATATATATATCCCAAAAATTATGATATAAAAGACATAAATATAATTGAAACAAAAAATAAATTCATAATAAAGAACAAATCACTGCTTCATATCTATGGAATTATAGTGCATATTAGTAATTGTGAAATTAAGAAAGAGTATAATAAATACAAAATTATTATCAAAGAAAGTGATCTCGAACTATATGATCAATTATTAGATAATAATATTAAGAATTACAGAAAAATAATAATGAATGACATAGATAGTAAATATATTATTCTATCTTATTCTGATAAAATAGAAGATTATTTGAAAAATAATAAAAAAGATTTATTTCTAAATATACACTATGTTAAAAAATCTTGTTTTTTAAATATACCGACAGTAAGTATATTATAATGGATAATTCTCATTTAAGGATTATAGCCAATCCATATCTATTAAAACAGAGGGTAGAATTAAAATCAGAGACTTCTAAATTAATAGAAAATAACGATTTATTATATCGTTTTCTCGATTTAAGATATAAGGACCTTTTCATTAATCCTATAATATTCTATAAAATAATCCAAGTTATCGATGGATTAATACAAGATTATGAAATAGATATGATGGTAGACGATATAATTAATTCTGTTATATCTGATAATATGTAAATTTAAATATGTGAAATTATAAATCCAAAAAAAAAATTTGATATTTGGTTAAAATTAAAAAAATAATAAAATGAAATTAGAAGATCTTCTAACCATTCAACTAGAACTCGATGCCCTCAAAGAATTATACGAACTATACGATACTTCTATGAATATTTCTTTTAAGGAATATCAAATAATATGTCAATCTAAGATTAAAAAAGAAACCAGTAATTTGGTGTTTTTAGATAAGGAAAAAAAATGTAGCGCTACTTCAGAAAATAGATGCTGTGCGAGAATATGGGATAATCATTATGGAACTCGCTGCACACGTAAACGATTTGAAGATACAGAATATTGTAATCATCACAATAAAATGCTAGAAAGAACAGATAAATTATTATTTAATAGATACGATGAAGAAAAACCTATATTTAATGAAAAGGGAAATCGGATACCATGGTTCCGAAATAGTAATATGAAAATATTAGATGATTTGGTACAAGAACAGCACCATAATTTACATAAATTAATTAATAAACAACGATAAATCACACCATAAATCTAAATCTTTGTTTTTTGTAAGTAAAATTTCATACACTGATTCTTTACTTATTTTACTTTTTGTTGCTATATATAAGGCCACAATAAATGGAGAAATACTTTTCCCATCGTAGCAACATATCAAGATATTATTTTCATCTATCTTTTCGGATATATAATCGACTATTTTTTTATAATTATTTCTAAGCAGGTAAATATCTGTATCGGATTCTCTTATAGGGGAGAATGGTAATCTTATTTTGGTTATATCATTATTTTTGGGGAAATCAAATGTTTGAGTACAATTCAGAATAATAGATATATTATTATCTTCCAAAAATTTAGACTTGTTTAACATTTCAACGTCGGATATCCATAACCCCGATATTAATTCCGAATAAATCATATTAGTAAGGTATATGTAATAAATTTGATAAATTTACTTAAAACTAAAATAAAGTGTATTGGTGATATGAGCTTTGAAGATCTCTATAAAACCCTTGATGATTTAACCGAAAAGGAAGAACTAAAAGAAAAGTGTTGTGGAAATGGTGAAAACTATATTTATTCGGAATTAGAAACTACTTGTAAAGTGTGTAATAAAACAATCGGCGATATATTGAATGTCCCCGAATGGAGATATTATGGATCGTCGGATAGTAAAAGGAATGATCCAACGCGGTGTGGTATGCCGGTAAATCCTCTCTTACCAGGATCTTCATTGGGAACAACTATTAATAATAAAGGTAATATTTACGATAGAATTTCAACAAGACAAAATTGGAATAGTATGCCCTATAAAGAAAGAAGCAAGTATAAAGTATTTATGGAGATAAGTGAGAAATGTAACAAAAACCAATTACCAAACATTATCAGAGAAACCGCTAAATCTCTTTATTCTATAATTGCGGATACGAAGATATCAAGGGGAAAAAATAGAAGGGGGGTCATAGGGGCATGTGTTTTTAATGCGTGTAAGGAATGTAAGGTCCCAAGAAGTGTTAAAGAAATTGCTGCTATATTTGATATGGATCCGAAAGTCTTAACAAAAGGCTGTAAAAATTATACTGAAATTATAAGATTAAATAAGATAAATGTAAATAGATCTCAAAATTCCGAAACAATTAAAATGATTGATTTTGTTGAAAGATTTTGTCATAATCTTTCAATTAGCGATACAGACATGAAAAGTATAAGAAAAATTACTGAAATATGTGAGTCTAATCATTTAATTTATGATAACACACCTCCAGCAATGGCTACGGGTTGTATTTATCTGTTTTCACTGTTAAGCAAGATTGATATTTCGAAAAAAACAATTTCGGAAAATTGTAACATTTCCGAAGTTACAATCAATAAGTGCTATAAAAAACTAATTAACGATGAAAATTTTATGAAAGAAATTCAGAGTAAGTATGTTTTCACGCCATAGAAGATTGATCCAATTAATAATGCTTTCAGAAAAATGGCCTGCATATTGATCGCCCCACTTTCACCAACAAAAAGACTTGGTTGAGACTTGAAAAGATCATCGACCTGTTCTAAGTTTAATACAATAGAAAGAAAAATAATCAAAGCAACGCTCTTCGCTTCATTTTTGATGTTATCCATGAAGCTATCCGTTCCTTGAACCATTTCTTTTTTTTCTCCTTGTTCTTGTCCCTGTTTCTGTTGCATCATCTGTTGCGCCATCTGCTGCTGTTGCATTAATTGCTGCTGCTGCATCGCCATTTGTCTCTGCATATGAATATGTTTCATTTGTTCCGGCGTTAATTCTTGTTGCTGTTGCTGTTGCTGTTGCTGTTGCTGTTGCTGTTGCTGTTGCTGTTGCTGTTGCTGTTGCTGTTGCTGTTGCTGTTGCGGTTGCTGTTGCTGTCCCGGCCCTTCGGAATGAGTGTTAAGATCATTAAGGATGCTATCAACGAGCTTTGAATCTTCATCACTAATTCCACCACTTAGACTTCCAATCTGTGTTTCGTGCGACATTTTAATAAAATCTTATAATATTATTCAAAATATTAAACGTATTTAGGTTTTCACAACATGAAAATTATTACACGATTTTAGGATATATTTAACAAATATATATCCTAAAAGTATTGATAAGATCTTCTTAAAGG
>Ga0206130_10004053_pt1 | contig 18420 bp, 18 predicted proteins | sample Helgoland_Spring_9_FD_148637 | JGI IMG/M metagenome (GOLD analysis project Ga0206130, IMG submission 148637) | Pelagic subsurface seawater microbial communities from Kabeltonne, Helgoland, North Sea - Helgoland_Spring_Bloom_20160512_1 | ecosystem: Environmental > Aquatic > Marine > Epipelagic ... | reverse complement strand
TGACGACCCATCATGAGTGATCTCAACGTAATCGAACAACAGCCTTTAGCCGACTTTGCGGAAAAGGCGTACTTAAACTACTCCATGTACGTGATCTTAGATCGCGCACTACCGTTCATTGGTGACGGACTTAAGCCAGTGCAGCGGCGAATAGTTTTCGCCATGTCTGAGCTTGGGTTGCACAACGCAGCCAAGTATAAGAAGTCAGCGCGTACCGTAGGTGACGTCTTAGGTAAGTATCATCCGCACGGCGATAGCGCTTGCTATGAAGCGATGGTGCTTATGGCTCAGCCTTTTAGTTACCGCTACCCTTTAGTCGACGGCCAAGGCAACTGGGGGTCCACTGATGATCCTAAGAGTTTTGCTGCAATGCGATATACCGAATCGCGTTTGGCACCCTACGCTCAGAGTTTATTGTCTGAGTTAGGTCAAGGCACTACAGACTGGCAGCCTAATTTTGATGGGACCATGGACGAGCCGGTTAATTTGCCTGCGCGGCTTCCCAATATTCTACTTAACGGAGGCTCTGGTATTGCCGTTGGTATGGCGACTGATATTCCGTCGCATAACGTGCGAGAGGTTGTGGCTGCATGTGTTCATTTGTTGGAGAATCCTCGTGCGACGGTGAGTGAACTAGCGGATTTTATTCAAGGCCCTGACTTTGCCAGTGATGCTGAGATCATTACCCCTCGGGCGCAAATCTTAGAAATGTACGAAACGGGCAATGGCTCGATTCGTCAGCGTGCTTTATATACCAAAGAGGACGGAGACATAGTTATTCACGCGCTTCCCTATCAAGCATCGGGTTCTAAGGTGTTAGAACAAATTGCAGCGCAGATGCAGGCAAAAAAATTGCCCATGGTGAGCGACCTGCGCGATGAGTCTGACCAAGACAATCCAATGCGATTAGTGGTTGTACCGCGTTCGAACCGAGTTGATGTCGACGCCTTAATGAGCCATTTATTTGCGACTACAGATTTAGAAAAGAGCTATCGGGTCAATATGAATATGATTGGTCTTGACGGCCGACCTCATGTCTATGACCTACGCAAGTGCTTGAAGGAGTGGTTAAGCTTTCGAGTTGAAACAGTTCGTAAACGTTTGCAATTTCGCTACGACAAAGTCGTTGATCGGCTGCATATTTTAGAAGGCTTATTGGTAGCGTATTTGAATATCGACGAAGTCATCGCGATTATTCGAACCGAAGATAAGCCCAAGTTAGCATTGATGGACAGTTTTGGTATATCTGAACGCCAAGCCGAAGCCATTCTTGAAATCCGATTACGCCAATTAGCCAAACTCGAAGAGATCAAGATTCGAGGTGAGCTTGATGAGTTGGAGAAAGAGCGCCAGCGCTTAGAGCTCTTGTTGAGTTCGGATGCACGTTTAAAAACGTTGGTTAAGAACGAATTACAAGCCGATGCCGCTGAATTTGGCGATGCTCGCCGATCACCCTTACGCATCCGCGAGGCTGCCAAAGCAATTGACCAGAGTGAACTTATTCCAAGCGAGCCTATTACCGCCGTGTTATCGGCGCAAGGTTGGGTAAGAGCGGCTAAGGGCCATGACATTGATCCAAAGGAATTAAACTACAAATCCGGCGACAGCTATCTGTCTTCCGCACAAGGGCGAACTAGCCAGGCTCTGATTGCTTTAGACTCAACCGGCCGAACCTACAGTATACCGGCGCATAAGCTGCCTTCTGCGCGCGGGCAGGGAGAACCACTGACCAGCTCTGTGGCACCACCTTCTGGTGCAACGTTTACTGCCGTTATGATGGGAGTAGACGCAGACCAATACATGATTCTTAGTGACGCCGGTTATGGCTTTATATGCCGACTCGAGGACATGGTCACCAAGAATAAAAAGGGTAAGGCAACTCTGAGTGTTCCTAAAGGCGCGCAAGCACTGCGGCCAAGTAAAGTAAACGATTTAGAAAATGACTTTGTTGCGGTTGTCACGACGGCGGGCTATTTGGCAATATATGCGGTGAGTGAGTTGCCTGAGCTTGGTAAGGGTAAGGGCGTTAAGCTCATTAATATTCCGTCCAAATTATTAAAGGCTCGCGACGAGTACGTATTGGGCGCAACGATCTTTAAGAAGGGCCAACATGTCTTGATTCATTCGGGTAAGCGTTACTTGCGCTTAAAAGGTCAGGACATTGATGCGTATAAAGGCGAACGCGGAAAACGCGGCAAAAAATTGCCGAAGGGTTATCAGACTGTTAAAGCAATTACCACTGAAGCCGCCTCCGCTACGCAAGAAGACATAATGCTTGACGACTAATACTATTAGCTCAACGACCATTAACTAGGATAACAATTTAATAGAATTTATAGGCTTAGCTAAATAAAGGAAATGACGATGAACAAACTTCAACAATTGAGCGAAATGACAGTGGTTGTGGCCGATACAGGTGACATTAATGCGATCGCCGAATATAAGCCACAAGACGCAACGACCAATCCATCATTGTTATTGAAAGTTGCGCAAGATGACTCGTTTCAAGAATTAGTCCAGCGAGCAATTGACGCGGCCAAGGGTGATCTGTCGCAAGCCGTTGATAATTTTGGTGTCGATGTTGGTTGTGAAATCTTAAAGATCATTCCTGGGCGAGTGTCTACAGAGGTCGATGCGCGTTTGTCGTTTGACACTCAAGCAACTATCGAAAAAGCACGTAAATTGATAGCCCTATATGCTGAACGGGGCGTTGCCAAGGAACGAATCCTTATTAAGATTGCTTCGACATGGGAAGGCATTCGCGCGGCTGAGCAATTACAGTCAGAAGGTATCAACTGTAACTTAACACTGCTATTTAGCTTTGCTCAAGCTGTTGCGTGTGCTCAAGCAGGTGTGTTTTTGATCTCACCGTTTGTAGGTCGTATATTGGATTGGCACAAAGCGAATGGCGGCCAACAAGAATACGCACCGTTAGAAGATCCCGGCGTTGTGTCGGTAACTAAGATCTACAACTACTATAAACAGCATGGTTATTCGACCATCGTAATGGGCGCAAGCTTTCGAAATATGCAAGAGATTGAGGCGCTTGCGGGTTGCGATTACTTAACGATCGGCCCGAATTATTTAGAAGAGTTGCGCGGGGATGAGGGTGCTCTTGAGAGGCAGTTACATCCAGATCAAACTAGTGAAGCGCAGACTAAGCTGGATCTAAATGAATCTGCGTTTCGCTGGATGCAGAACGAAGACGCCATGGCGACCGAAAAACTTGCGCAAGGCATTAGAGCGTTTGCGGCTGATCAAGTTAAGCTCGAAGAGCTCATTTCTGCACGCATCTAATGGCTGTTTAGCCGCTAGGCCTTTCAATAACTAGCTACTAAGCATTTCAATAATACTCAAGGCTTGATCCAATGGAACTGGATTGAGTCTTAGCTTTTGCTGCTCCTTTGCCTTAAAAGCTGAGCACCCTTTGCCACGTAAAAGTTACGATGCCCTTATGTTTGTAGGCTCTCTTCCATCAATCCATCCATTTCTATGACGTAAAAACCATGTCTTGCAAGCCAATAACAATTGATATATAGAAATAAGCTATTGTTTTATAAAGATAAATAAAATTTTCAACAATTTTTCTATAGATCTATAGAAAAATATTGTTTTTTGTCTATAATGCGCGCATGTCGCAGTCACCCCAACAGCATTCGATTGAGAGTAACGCCGCCCATTCTTCTGTAGTGGGTGAAACGCGTTATGCCAAAAAGAAGGTGTTGGCAATTGAAGCGGCTGCAATTGTTTTTGCGAATAAGGGTTTTCATGGTGCGACTACCGAAGACATTGCCAGTGAGTTAGGCATAAAGCAGGGTAGTTTGTATTACTACTTTAGTTCCAAAGAAGAAGCGCTTCGTCAGGTGTGCGAGTACGGTTTTGAGAATTATGTTGCGCAGATGCAAAAAATATTCTCTCGCTCTCAACCTTTTGAAGCCAAGATGTACTCGATTGTGTCTTCGCATTTGAGCCGTTACCGCCAGAAGAGCAATGCACTGAAAGTACATAACGACCAGCGATTGTATTTATCTAAAGATAAGCGTGGTCGTCTTAAAGAGTTAGGAACAGCCTACCGTCAGTTGTTAGAAACGACCTTAGGCGAGGGCGTAGAGCAAGGTGTTTTACGCGCCGATATTGATTTGCACTTTACGGCGTATTCGATAATTGGTTTGTGTAACGCGTGGGGGGGTAATTTGATTCGGGACGAGAGTATTGATTTGTTCGATACGACCGAATCGTGCGCTAATCTTATTTTACGCGGTGTACTTTCTGCACAGCAAATTGGAACCGAATATTAGGACTTTTTTAAATGAGCCTTAGAACAGTAATTGAACAAATAACAGGCTGTAATTGAATAACTAACAGACCAGTAATTGAATAACTAACAGACAAGCAAAATTAATTTTTAAAAAGGTAATTAGCAATGACACAGCAAGTAGCAAATAACGTAGTTTGGCATGATGGTGAAGTAACTCGTGCAGATCGTTTTAATCGTCTTGGCCAGCGTGGCGCCACATTGTGGTTCACTGGTTTGTCAGGCAGTGGCAAGAGTACTATTGCGGTAGCCGTAGAAAAAGCGTTGCACAAGCTTGGTAAGTTGAGCTATCGACTCGATGGCGACAACATCCGGTTAGGCATCAACAAAAACCTCGGGTTTTCTCAAGAAGATCGTACTGAGAACATTCGGCGTATTGGCGAGATATCAAAGCTCTATTGCGATACCGGCATAATCACGCTTAACAGTTTTATTAGCCCATACCGTGCTGACCGAGATACTGTGCGCCAATTGCATGAAGACAGCGGATATAACTTTATTGAGGTCCATGTTGACTGCGCACTAGCGTGTGCCGAAGAACGTGACCCAAAAGGCCTTTATAAAAAAGCACGAGCAGGCGAGATTAAAAACTTCACTGGTATTGATGACCCATATGAAGCACCAATCGATCCCGAGATTGTCCTGCACACAGACGAAATGACCTTGGAAGACGAAGTTGAGATCATTCTTAACTATCTTCAAGAGCACCGTTACCTAATTCTTTATCGCTAGAACCGGTAAGCAATAGAAGCAGCAATAGCGCTGTAGCTGAGTGAGTACGCGCTATTTAAAAACATATTTAACTAAACGTTAACCCTACAATTTTCAGGAGCTTGTTGTGATTAAACCCCATGGTGCCGACGCACTACTACCTTTGTATCTTTCTGATTCTGGCGAACGCGCCAGAGTGCTTGAAGAAAGTGCAGCTTTGACCAATGTGCTGGTGAGTTCTGCTACGGCGGCCAATGCTGTAATGATGGGTGGTGGTTACTTTACTCCGCTATCCGGTTACATGACTAAGGCGGATGCCTTGGAAGTTGCAACTTCAATGCACACAACGGATGGAACTTTCTTCCCTGTCCCTGTATTGAACTTATTGCCAAGTGTTGATTTTGAAATAGGTCAAAAAATTGCTTTAACCGATCCCAATGTCGCGGGCAATCCGGTGATTGCTGTGCAAACGGTAACAGCGATTGACACTCTTACTGATGACGAAGTCCAATTGATAGCGCAGCAAGTATTCGGAACCACCGACACCAATCATCCGGGTGTTGGTGCCTTTTTGTCGCAAGGTAAATATGTGGTTGCAGGGCCTATCCAGGTTTTAAACTTTAGTTACTTCGCTGGAGAGTTCGGCGATACATTTAGAACCGCGGTAGAAATACGAGATGAAATCTCAGAGCGCGGTTGGTCAAACGTGGTTGCGTTCCAAACACGTAATCCTATGCACCGCGCACACGAAGAACTATGCCGCATGGCAATGAACGATATCGACGCAGAAACTGGCGAGCCAGGCAGCACGGGTTGTGTAGTGCACATGCTATTAGGCAAATTGAAAGCGGGTGACATTCCAGCTGATGTTCGAGACGCATCTATTCGTACTATGGTTAAACATTACTTCCCTAGCAATTCTGTAATGGTTACCGGTTACGGTTTCGATATGTTGTACGCAGGACCGCGCGAAGCGGTATTGCACGCACTATTTAGACAAAATATGGGTGCGACACACCTTATCGTTGGCCGTGACCATGCGGGGGTTGGCGACTATTATGGCGCTTTCGACGCTCAGACCATTTTCACTGAGCAAGTCCCTGCGGACGCATTAGAGATCAAGATATACAATGCAGATCATACTGCGTACTCTAAAAAGTTGGATAAGGTAGTGATGATGCGTGATGCACCAGACCACTCACCCGAAGACTTCGTATTGCTTTCGGGCACTAAGGTCCGTGAGTTGTTGGGTAATGGTATTGCACCACCACCTGAGTTTTCACGTCCAGAAGTGGCTCAAATCCTAATGGACTACTATCAAGGCCTAGATAGTTAGTCCACCCGGGGCTCGTTCTCGAACAGCTTAGGAGGTATCTACGTACTTACTTCTTAAGTCGAGCGTTAACCGGACTACTATTAGCAAAACGCCTTCGATTGAAGGCGTTTTTGCGTTTTAAAATCGTTGTCTTTAATATTAGTCAGGCAAGATCATTTATTCGGTATTCATGTAATCATGTAACGTTACAGATGCCAAATTTCCCTAGCGGGTTTATAATCAGACGTTGTGTGAGGCGAACACATCGCTCGGGTTATCTCAGCCTATTAATAATTTCAATTGAAGCCCATGAAACTCTACCATTATCCGAAATGCAGTACTTGCAAACAGGCTATTAAATTCTTGCGCGAACGAGGCGCAGACGCACAATTGATTAACATCGTTGAGCAAACGCCTAGTGCGCAGGAACTCGAACAGATGCTTGCAATTTATAACGGTAATATTAAAAAGCTGTTTAATACGTCAGGGATACAGTATCGCGAGTTGGCTATTAAAGATCGTTTGCCGGCACTTTCTACACAGCAAGCCATTGAGTTACTCGTCAACAACGGTATGCTAATAAAACGACCTTTCTTGCTACTTGGGGGCAATAGTCAAGTGAAGGGTGCAGTAGGGTTTAAACCCGAGGAATGGAGTGAGTTGTTAGTATGACCTATTTTGACTGTTTTAATGGCGATGCCGATGGCATCTGCGCCTTAACTCAATTGCGTCTCAATCACAAGGTTGATAGCGTGCTCGTGACAGGGGTTAAGAGAGACATTAACCTTTTATCTAAGATCGTCGATCGCGTTGAATCTGGCGATGTCGTTACAGTGTTAGATGTCTCGATGGATAAGAATAAGCAGGAGCTATTGACTATTCTTGGTCAGGGAGCTCACGTTTTTTATTGTGACCATCACTACACAGGTGATCTTCCTAATCACCCAAATCTCGTTAGCTTAGTTAATATTGCGCCTAACGTTTGTACTAGCTTGCTCATTAACCAGCATCTAAACAGCGCCTATTTAAGGTGGGCTGTGGTTGGCACCTATGGCGATAATTTGGCAAAGAGTGCGATAGAACTTGCAAAGAAGTCGGAACTCACTCCAGCGCATCTTAAAGTGTTACAGAAGCTTGGTGTATATCTAAATTACAACGGATACGGCGCCAGTATAGACGACTTGTTTTTTGACCCAGCAGATCTTTTTCGGCGAACGTCTTTGTATAAGAGTCCCGATGAATTTATGCGTGAAGATGAGCGAACGTATAAGATTCTAGAGGCGGGTTACCATGCTGATATGCGTCAAGCGGTTGAAACGCCTGCAGAGTCGATTAGTGATTCAGCGGCCGTCTACATTCTTCCGGATACAACATGGGCGCGACGCGTCAGTGGCGTGTTCGGAAATGAACTCGCTAACCGAGCGCCAGACCGTGCCCATGCTGTGGTAACCGAAAAAGATGCAGATCATTATCTGATTAGTGTTCGTGCGCCGCTGAATAATAAACAGGGTGCTGACGAAGTGTGTCGGCAGTTTGCAAGTGGCGGCGGTCGCGCAGCGGCAGCGGGTATCAACGAGTTACCTAAGCAACAATTAGCACACTTTATCGACGTGCTGTCATCGTACTACGCGTGAGACCCTAAGGCGTGGAAACGACACCTTCTAAAAAACTGCAAACCGAAGGCAACAAACAGGAAGCCGCAGAGAATAATCAGGCTCCCCAAATCAATACACTGGAGGCCCAAACTAATCAACAGGCTGTGTCGGCGCCCGAGGATGAAGACCTGCTGGACTTGCTAAGTGAATGGGTACAGCAAGTTGCGGTAGTGGCGACCAAGTTAGAGTTTATGGTCACCACGGTGTTGCTTATAGCTGCTTGCTCGGTAGCCGCTATTGGTTTTAAACTGTATACGCCAGATGGATTGCTTTGGTGGAACATCGTGAAGATTGGCGTTTTCGTATTACCTTTGCTGGTTTGGTTTGTTTTCTGGACCGTTATTCGGCAGTTAGTTGACGCTCCCCAAGAAATGGCAGAAATTGCCACGGATGACGATAACGCTATAGGCTCGGCGCTTGTGCAAATGCGCGAAGTCTCTTTTAAAGAACCTAAAGGCGTTTTTAGTTTACTAAGCAGCGTGCGACAGCTACGCAAAACCGATGGGCTTGAGATGGTCTTCGACACCGTGAGTGGAATAGCGCTTTTGGCCAATCCCGTTTTCGCACTAGCGGTGGTAGTGTCTCTATTAGCCAGCATCGGTCTAATGTTACTTGCTCCGATTATTTGGTTAGTGTTTTAGATTGTTAAAAACCTCGTTATGCGCCGAACTAGTTAGTTATGGCGATGAATCAGCTACCCCGTTTACTTATTGATATGAGCCAAATTAAACAGCCCATCAACGTATTGCAAAGCCTAGGGATTACTCAGTGGCGGTTGCGCAGGCCATTGGCTCACGCGCCAGTAAGCATTGCAGTCGAAAAAGCTCCAACAATTGCAGACGAATCAGCTTTTGATCAACAGGTACTCAAAACACCTAGCTTTCAGTCCGCTATCGAACCGAGTGCTGAACCTTTCGGGGAAGAGTTAGGGGTTCATCAAGAACAAGTGACGAGTCAGGTAGATGGTCCTATAGAGTATAATTCGCGAGAGCCGTCGGAATCAAAGAGCGTAAACACTACCAACGCTGACCTAGTTAGCCAACAGCCGATGACAAAGGGGCCGAAATCAAGTGAGCCGGCGTCACACGAAGCTGTCGAGACAGCTCAGCTAAATGATGCTCCCAAGCAGGCTGGAGGGCCAGCCAGTTCGTCGTCAAGAAATTTACAACTAGATTCTCAGCGCAAGGTGGATACACACGATGTTCCGACGTGGAGCAGACTAGAGTTAGATTACGAGCAGCGAACTCATTGTGGGGAAAGTGGAGGTTTACGTTCATTGCCGTCAGCAACCCAAAGAGATGCGATCTGTGCGATCATTTTTTCGGCACCCTCTGTGCATGACGTTGAACATCAAAAAGCGCATAGTGAGTCGTCACAGCGATTGCTTGGCGAGATTTTAAGAGCGGTAGGTATCGATCAAGCGGACACCTATCAAACTAATGCTATTAAGTGTGTGGGCAGCGCGTTAAACGAAGAACCTTGCGCTGAATGGGTTCACTCTGAGCTTGCGTTGTTGCCAGCAAGGGTATGTATAGTGTTCGGCGAATCTGCAGCACGAGCAGTGCTAAAAACTAACTCACGCATGGACGTTTTACGTCAAGCCCCACGGCCTCATCCTTTCCTGCCCGTTCAGTGTGTCGTGACTCATTCATTGGAAGAGTTATTAGCCAAACCGGAGTTAAAGCATGACAGTTGGCAAGACCTTAAGGCCGCCGCGGGTCTCTTATTAACTCGATAAACTTCTTGTGATAACGCTTTGAGCTTTGTGTGCTAAGTTGCCCGCATTCAAGGAACTGAGTTGGTAATGTTCTTTTGGGGTTTTTGCATGCGCTTAAAACGAATAGAGATTTTGGACAAACACTAAATGCAACCCGCTCCTCAACACCTAATTAGAGATATGCGGTCCGGTGATCTAGCAACGGTCGTCGCCATTGAACGTAATGCGCATATTAGCCCTTGGGGGCGAATATCGTTTGAGGAGTCACTTAATCAAGGCCATATTTGTCGATGTATTTGGCAACATCAGGCCTTGCTCGCCTATAGCGTTGTGCAACGCATAGAAGATGAATTGCATATATTGAACGTAGTGGTCACTCCATCAGAGCAGGGTCAAGGTTGGGCACACGTTTTGATGAATGACATTTTTACTGTCGCGCAGAACGATCGAGTGAAAACCGTTTTTTTAGATGTGCGAGAAAGCAACACCAAAGCGCAGTCTCTGTATAAAAAATGGGGATTCGGATTATTGGCTGTACGCAAGCAATACTACAGGGCGCCGGTGGCCAACGAGCGCGAAAATGCTCTAGTGTTTATGCGGACTCTTTAAGCTAACGCTAAAAGTCTACCGCTCACTTACTTAACGCATACTGATGGATCAGCCGTTGTTTAGTGGAGCAAGCGTAGGACTTGGTCAAGTTGAAGTGGCCGATCTAAACTCAACTGGTTCCAAGACAATAAATCGTTCACCGAAACGCTATAGCGGCGCGAGATGGACCAAAGTGTTTCTCCCCTTAGGACTTGATGATTAATCCACTGACCAGCTTGGCTAAGACTATTATTGCTTGAGGTTGGCTTACCTGACGTAACTAAAATTGATTGGCTCGAACGAGGAGTTGTCGAACCATCAACATCCGCTTTCTGACCAACCGACGCCACTCTGGCGTATTCAGCCGTTCTAATTGGCACCAGCAAGTTCTTGCCGAGCCGAATGTTATTAGATCGTAGATTGTTAGCTTGTTTTAAAGCGGAGATGCTAACACCATATTTGCCTGCGATTCGCCCCAGCGTATCGCCTTTCACAATGCGATGTGACTTATAGCTTAGGTTAGGGCTGTTGCTGAGTGCCGCCTTAGTTGTGGCAATTACAACAGGGTCTGTGCTCGGGATCAGGATTTGGGCAGTGCGAATATTGGCGGCGCGCGAGTCACGGGGCGGAGTCGCCCAGCGTAAAAACCCACTATTGAGTTTCATTAATGCGTCGGAATCTAAATTGGCCTGTGCCGCAAAAGCACTCATATCAACCTGCTGAGTCAGTTTTAGTGCAGTAAAGGATGGTTTATTTGCGATTTCGGGTAAGGTAACGCCGTATTTGGCTGGATCACGCAGAATGTTACGCAGTGCAATTAGCTTTGGCACGTAGCGACGCGTCTCTAGACGCAAATCGAGTGCGAGATAGTTGGTTTTTAAGGCTCGGCTTTGATTCGACCGTATACTGCGCGCTAGATTGCCTTGGCCTCCGTTATAGGCAGCAAGTGCTAGGAACCAATCGTTGTCGAATCGAGCGTGCAATACGGTCAAGTAGTCTAAAGCCGCCTCAGTAGAGGCGATCACGTCACGTCTTCCGTCGTACCACCAGTCTTGCTCTAAGCCGTAGTCTTTACCGCTGGACGCTAGAAATTGCCATAGCCCAACCGCTTTTGAGCGCGAGACCGCGTCGACTCTGTAAGCGCTTTCCACTGCAGGCAGTAGGGCGATCTCCATTGGAAGGCCGCGCTCTTCTATTCTCTCTACGAAATGGAATAAAAAGGGCTCTGATCGTTTGAACAAGTTGCTGAGATAGGTCGGGTGATTCGCGCTCCATTGCGCGTATTCATCAACGTGTACTGAGTTGAGTTCGGGCAGCGAGAAACCGTCTGCAATGCGCGCCAGCAAATTATTTCTAGGAAGGACTGCTGGCAGATTAGGCTGATCTGCCACTGGTTTACTCGCAGGTACACTGCCAACCTGTGGCTCAGAATTGCCAATGCGAGGAAGTGAACCGCACGCGCTGAGTAAGATGCATAAGCATACGATGCATGTTAAGTGATATTTTGTTGCCGACCCCGGGAGACTTACTGATTCAGGTGGCTGCGTTGATCTAAAGTGTAAACCTAACAATGTGCGCATTATTTCGATTAGTCTGACTGAGTAAAATTCTAAGACGTAATATTAATTAGAATGGACGTTTCATCAATAACCATTTTAGAGACTTGATATCCTTGCGCCGCATAGTAATCACACCGTCGACAAGCGTCAACGCTGTGACCAAAATTTAAGGTATCATTAAGGTCAGACACAGCGCTAATCTTTCAAGGTTGTGCTATTTTTTATGTCTCTCTCTATTTCGTTAGATTAGCCTTAATATTTCATACTAAACGTGGCACAACAAGACATTCAAACTTGGTTGAGTTCTGCTTATGCGGATCAATATTTGCGCGCCCAAGGCGAGCATTTAAACCGAGCTGTGCGCACCGCTGCGTCGCCTACTACGCTTGTTATTGGTCGAATTGGTGATCATGCGATTATCGACAAACTTGATTTACCCTTTCTTTGCCGGGTAACGATAGACTCTGAGCAATTGGCTGCAGGGAGAGTCGATGTGGTCGCCAGCAACGCGTTTTTACCTTTCCCGGAAAAGAGTTTTGCCACGGTCGTTTTATTACACGGGTTAGAAACCTCAGACTTACCACACCAAACTTTAAGAGAGGCGCACCGTGTTTTGCAGGCAGATGGTCATCTAGTGCTCGCGGGATTCAACCCGTTCAGTTTGTTAGGCTTACAGAGGTTAGTTAGAACACCGGCTTTGCCCAAAGGGCAGATATACGGGCTAAGGAGAGTGCTGGATTGGCTGAACTTGCTGGACTTTGAAGTGGTCGGGAGTTCTATGTTCCAATACGGGCCTTTGTCGCGCCATGCTCGCCTGCGACGTTATTTCGCTTTTTTAGAAAGTGTGGGCGACCGTTGGTTTCCTTTGTTGGGTGGCGCGTACATGCTGGTGGCTAGAAAACGAGAGATTCGCCCGAACTTGATTGGCTTAAAAAGACGCACTCTGCCTCAAAAGGCACGCCAAGCATTGCCCATTAAATCATCCTTAAAATAGAAATTTACTTAGATTTAGCCATGATTAACAAATTAGAAATCTATACTGACGGCGCATGCCGTGGAAATCCTGGAGCGGGTGGTTGGGGAGCACTACTGTTATATTCAAATAGTGAGCAAGAACTCCAACGTAAGGAGTTATGGGGTGGTGAAGCCGATACCACTAATAACCGCATGGAACTGATGGCGGCGATTAAAGCTCTGGAGGCGCTCAAGCGTGATTGCCAAGTAACGCTTTATACAGACTCGCAATACGTGCGAAAGGGAATTACCGAATGGATCGATAATTGGAAAAAACGTGGATGGAAGACGGCAGCAAAAAAGCCTGTAAAAAATGCCGATTTATGGCGAGCACTTGACGAGCAAGTTGATCGTCATAAAGTTATTTGGAAGTGGGTTAAAGGCCATAGTGGTAACGAAGGTAATGAGATGGCGGACCAACTCGCGAATCGAGGCGTTGATGAGTTAGTTTAAGCTAAGGAGGCTGACATGCTGTGGGCGAAGGGATAAACTCGTCTACACGCAAAGTCTACTGCTTTGACGCAGACCAGATCACTAGACCTTCTACTTCGATCTGCTTTATTCGTAAATAACCTAAGACCCGAACAAGAGGCACACATCTAAAATGCAAAGCACCGCACCCGAAGCACCAAGCCGACAAATTGTTCTAGATACCGAAACCACTGGGCTAGAGGCACGCCAAGGTCATCGAATAATTGAGATCGGTTGTGTTGAGTTAGTCAATCGTCGGCTGACGGGTAATAACTTTCATATTTACCTCAACCCTCACCGAAAGATCGATGATGGTGCGATAGCTGTGCACGGGATCACTAACGAATTTTTGATAGATAAACCCGATTTCTCAGACATAGCCGAAAAGTTTTTGTCGTATGTAAGCGGGGCCGAACTCGTCATACATAACGCTCCATTTGATGTAGGCTTTCTGAACGCAGAGTTAGAGAAGCTAGACTATGCGACGCCTAAAATTGATGAAATTTGCTCAGTACATGACACCTTAGTTCGAGCACGCAAGATGTTTCCCGGCCAGCGTAATGACCTAGATAGTTTGTGCAAACGTTACGAAGTCAACAATGATCAGCGTGAGTTGCATGGAGCGCTGCTCGATGCTGAAATTCTAGCTGATGTGTTTTTATTCATGACGGGTGGGCAGACCATGCTGACTTTGGATGCTGCACAAAAACAGGGCCTAGATGAATTAGGTAATGCAGAAGTTGACTTTGCAAAACTGGATTTGCTTGTACAAAGTGCCGACCAAGATGAGCTGGAGTTACATGCCGCGTGGGTCGAAAAGCTTAATGAGCAGGTAGAGGGCGAATCGATTTTTGCTAAGTTAGACATTGGTGAGAAACTGCATTAATATCTTGTTTGTCTGATAAGATATTTCTCCAACAAAGTTCGAAGTCTGCTTGTTTGCGAAGAAGCGGTTTTGGATAAAGCACTTCAAAGGTAGTTATTAACTAGTCCCTAAGATGAACGATTTAGCCAAATTGAAAAAGCTGTCCGGCTATGACTTGTCGGGTTTTAGCTTAGTGGGAAGCGACCTTTCCAAGGCTAATCTAAAGGAGGCTAAGCTAAGTGGGGCTAATTTATCCGGCGCCGACCTTTCAGCTGCCGATCTTTCTCAAGCTGATTTAACGGGCACAAATCTCTCCGGTGCCGATCTGTACCAAGCCAAGTTTTGCGGAGCTAAAATGAACGGGGCTGACCTAAGCAACACCGATTGCACGTCTGCCAGTTTTTTGGATGCTAGTTTAGTCGCAGCAAATTTCAATGGCGCGAAGCTACCTCAAGCTATTTTCAGAAATGCTGTTCTTAATAGCGCAGACTTTTCATTCGCCGATCTGTCCGAAGCTGATTTAAAAAATGCCAAGCTATCCGGCGCAACCTTCTATAAGGCCGTTTTACATCGCGCTATTTTTGAAGGTGCCAAGCTGTTTGGGGCGAGGTTGCAAAGTTCAAACTTACGCAATGCTATTTTGCGTGGCGCGGATCTCAGCGCCGCACATTTTCGCGACAGCGACCTAACGGACTCAGACTTAGTTAAGGCCCGCTTAAGCAGCGCAGACTTCACTAACGCCATCGCGAATAACACTAACTTTGAAGAAGCTAATTTACGATCCGCTGTTTTTTCAGGCACGCAAGTCAGGTCGAGCAATTTCGATGGCGCTAATTTGGCGAGTGGACGATTGAGCCGCAGTGACTTCTCAGGGTCTTCATTAGAAGCAAGTGATCTGTGGTTTGCAAAAGTATCAGCGTCTAAGTTTGAAGAGACCAATCTAAAAGCTGCCAATTTGTTAGCTACAGGACTGAATAAAAAATATACGTTAAGCGAATTCCCATCAGTGACTTTTTCTCGTTCTACAAAGTGGGACAACCAAGAAGTAAGGCGTAACACAATATCGGCAGCACAGAACAAGAGTATTGAAGAACAGGTAATGCGTCACAGTTTTTTCTCGCGTCTTTTCAAATTCTCAAAATAACTATCTCCGCTGAGCACTCGATAGATAAAAAAAAACGCCCGAACAATGTTCGGGCGTTTTTATTTATTGATACCTTCCTGATGCGCCTGAAATTTAGGCGAGCAATAAGGAGATCTAAAAGTGATACAGAATGGCGGCACCGCCAACCAAGCTCAGCACAATTGTATAAGGCAATGCCATCGCAACCATCTTCATATACGACAACCTGATGATTGGCGCGAGTGCCGAGGTTAGCAAGAATAGAAAGGCTGCTTGGCCATTCGGTGTTGCCACACTCGGAAGGTTGGTGCCTGTGTTAATGGCAATGGCCATCACGTCAAAGTGTTCACGCGTAATCGCGCCAGTATTGAGCGCCGTTACCATCTCGTTGATGTACACAGTGGCAACAAACACGTTGTCACTAATCATAGACAAAACACCGTTTGCGACAAACATCATGATTGGCTGAGAATCTAGTGGAATACCAAGCACGAAGTCTGTGACGGGTTGAAATAGGTGTTGTTCATGAATGACCGCAACTACCGCAAAAAACACGACCAATAACGCCGTAAAGGGCAGTGCTTCCTCAAAAGCATGACCGATTTGATGTTCTTCTATGACTCCGTTAAATGCGGTGAGCAAAACAATTACCATCAATCCGATTAAACCCACCTCAGCGACATGCAGGGCAAGTGATAGAATCAAGACTATTCCGATCAAGGCTTGGACTACAAGAGCAGCATTGCTGCGCCCCGTACGTTTTTGCTCTTGTTCAGCATCAAACTCGCTAAGCACAGAACGCACTTCTGGGGGTAGCTTCGCTCCATAACCAAACCAACCGGTTAGCTCAAGTAGCACACACGTCACTAAACCTGCCGCGAGCACGGGCATAGTGACAGGCGCCATTCGCCAGAAGAACTCCATGAAGTCCCAACCCGCTTTTTCGGCGATCAGTAGGTTTTGAGGCTCCCCAACTAACGTACATACACCGCCCAGCGCTGTACCAACGGCGCCATGCATAATTAGGCTACGTAGAAAGCTTCGGAACTGGTCTAAGTCTGCTCGAGAATATTCATGAACGCCATCGTCACCAGAATGATCATGATCGTCATCAAACTTTTTACCGGATGCGACTCGATGATAAACGCCGTAGAAGCCCACACCAACGCTGATAAGCACTGCAGTCACCGTTAAAGCATCAAGAAACGCAGATAGGAACGCCGCAGAAAAACAAAACAATAAGCTGAGTAATTGCTTATTCGTAACTCTGATTAATATTTTTGTAAACGTGTAGAGAAGCAAGTCGCGCATAAAGTGGATCCCCGCGACCATAAATACAAGCAATAGAATGACTTGCAGATTAGCTTCAACTTCGTGATACACCGTCTCAGGTGTCGCCATCCCAAGTATGACGGCTTGTAGGGCTAGAAGACCCCCAGGTTGCAACGGATAACACTTAAGAGCCATAGCAAGAGTGAAAATAAACTCACCAATGAGTAACCAGCCGGCCAAAAAGTGCAATCCGGCGAACCAAACAATGGGGTTGATGATCAAGAAAGCGATTATCGTTGTCTTGTACCAGCTCGCTGTTGAACCTAAAAAATTGTCTCTAAATGAACTGAAGACCATTTTATACCGCTCCTAGATTGTTGTAATGCGCATGTTGAGTCCGCTACGACTTTGACCAATCATTATAGCAATGCAGAGAAAAGCTAACAAATTATTTTAAGATGCCTTCGAAACACGCTCCAATATTGCTAAGCCCATAGGAGAACCCTCAGATAAACACGGCTAAATACGTAATATATAGAGTAATCATAAGCCGGAACAATGCCAAAATTGAGGAATCAATATAGGATTGAGTGTGAGCCTAAAAAAACCCCGAATTAGGGCTTGACCTCATTTGACACTCCGAGTACATTACGCGCTCCTTTCGAGGCACGGGGCTATAGCTCAGCTGGGAGAGCGCTACACTGGCAGTGTAGAGGTCGGCGGTTCGATCCCGCCTAGCTCCACCAAGTTTTGTTGATATTGCTCCGAAATTGACGGAAAACTGTCAAGCAGCAGTACTTTAGTAATGACTAAGTCTTTTTGGATGAGGTTAAAAGTACTGGAATACCATTGGCCAATGGTGTGCATCGCTTCAAAGGAACTAGACGTCCCCATCGTCTAGAGGCCTAGGACACCGCCCTTTCACGGCGGTAACAGGGGTTCGAATCCCCTTGGGGACGCCAACTAAAAAAGCCTTAGCGCATTGCGCTAGGGCTTTTTTAGTTGGTGCCTAAGGGATTAGAAGAGAACCCCACGGGTTCGATAAATTCGCCGGGAGCGAATATAAACTGCCAAAGGCAGCCCGCAGGGTGAGGCCCAAGGACGGGCCGAATAATCCCTGCCACGAAACCACAATTCAACTCAGGTGACCGATAATAGAAGATCTAAGTCCTTAAAGCCTTAGCTCATTAAGATTTAACACCCGCATAAAAACTAACCAAAATAATAAGGAGACTAGCCGTTTTCCAAAAAAAAGACATCTGTGGGGAGTTGGCCAAGAAGCTATCTATTAGATAAATCATTTGTGTGCCTCAAGTTATCATTAATACAAAAATGGAACTGGGGTATGAAGCCCAGAGGTACGGAAACGTACGCTAAGAATTTAGCATAAAGAGCATTATCGGCGAGATGGATATTTTTGGCTCTTAGCGTAGGATAATTTACTAATTCCCTGTCTACCCCTTGTAGTGGCTGTGACTTTACCTGCGCATGCACAGACAAGCGGAGAGTCCCCCATGGTATCTAAAATCTCTTGTTCATTTGATACTCCGACCATACAGGTGGGAAGCGTTATAACAATAGAAGCACACCATAACCACATGAATCAAGTCGAAAAACAACTCGACCCAGTGCACGTAGTTATCAGAATCGTTACTGTCTAGGTGGTGGCGCGGCGAACGCCAAAGCCGATTGTCTTTTCCGAGCTTGGACATAAACTAGGTCCTGATAAATATGCTCAACAGCATCTGTTTGAATTCAGATTCAACTAAGCTCTAATCTATGATGACCAATGTGCCAGAGGGTATCGAACCTGAA
>Ga0206130_10004050_pt1 | contig 18434 bp, 20 predicted proteins | sample Helgoland_Spring_9_FD_148637 | JGI IMG/M metagenome (GOLD analysis project Ga0206130, IMG submission 148637) | Pelagic subsurface seawater microbial communities from Kabeltonne, Helgoland, North Sea - Helgoland_Spring_Bloom_20160512_1 | ecosystem: Environmental > Aquatic > Marine > Epipelagic ... | reverse complement strand
TAAAGAAGTGGGTATTGAATTAGAATTTACAGGTACAGGAGTCAATGAAAAGGCATCTGTTGTAAAATGTATCAACCCTCTGTTTCAAATAGAAATAGGAAAAGAAGTGTTATCTGTAGACCCTACTTATTTTAGACCAACTGAAGTAGATTTGTTAATTGGAGACCCTACCAAGGCAAAAGAAAAATTAGGTTGGGTGCCAGAATATGATTTGGCATCGTTGGTAAAAGACATGATGCAATCCGATGTAAAATTGATGCAAAAGAAACTATACTTAATAAAAGGTGGATATATTAATAATAATATTATAGAATAAATAGAATGAAAGAAAACATATATTTGATTGCAGAAATAGGCGTTAATCACGATGGAGATAAGTCTAAAGCTATAATGTTAATTGATCAAGCTATCGAGGCAGGTGCAGATTGTGTGAAGTTTCAAACGTATAAAACCGATTTAGTAGTTTCGAGAAATGCACCCAAGGCAAAATATCAAACTGAGGTGACTGACAAAGATGAAAGTCAGTATGCTATGCTTGAAAAGCTTGAATTTAAATATGAATGGTTTCCAAAAATTATTGAACACTGTAAAGCTAAAGGAATAGATTTTCTTACTACTCCAAATAATTTTGAGGATATTGATTTTTTAGTAAGTCTAGGATGTAAAGAATTTAAAATAGCTAGTTACCAATCTACAGAATTACCTTATTTAAAATACATCGCTAAATATGCTGAAAAGCTATATATTTCATTGGGTATGGCTACCACAAGTGAAGCATTATTAGCAATAGAGACATTGCAAGATTTTGATTGTGAAATTATACCATTACAATGCACCACTAATTATCCTTCAAAAATAGAAGACTCTAATATTGCATTTGTTACAACTCTTAAATCATTTTGCAATACTGTTGGATATAGCTGTCATGTAAACTCTGATATTCCTAGTATACTCGCATATGCTTGTGGAGCAACCGTTTTTGAAAAACATTTCACCTATGATAAATTAGCGTCAGGACCTGATCATTCCTCTTCATTAGATATGCATGATTTGAAAAGCTATAAGAATACTTTGGTCTCAGCTTCCAAAGCATTTGGACGAAGTCAAAGATTTCCCTCTAAAATTGAATTAGAGAATATGAAAGGTATGAAAAGATCTTTATTCACAAAGAAAAACATCAAAGCAGGAGATGTTATAGATTTTTCAACCATAGAATTTAAAAGACCAATTTCTGGAGGATTAGAGGTGAATTACTTTGATCAATTAAGAGGTAAAAAATTCAAGAAAGACCTTTCAGATGATTACCAAATCCAATTAACAGATATAGTACTATAATGAAATTTCACCATATAGGATACTTGGTTAAGAATCTAAATAGATACATGAAATTATCTAATTTAGATAAAAAAGATTTAAAATCATTTTCAGACCCTGTGCAGCAAGCTGATTTGCACTTGGTTAATTTGCCTCAGGGCTACATTGAATTAATAGTACCATGGAAGAATTCTAAATTAGACAAAGAAATTGAAAAGAAAAAAGATGGTTTTCATCACATTTGTTATATTACTGAATCATTAGATAGTTATAATTCTTTTATTTTAAATGCAATAAAGGTATCTGGACCTCACATGAGTGTAATGTTTGATTGTGAAATTGAATTCTACTACAAAAAAGGAATAATAATAGAAATAGTTAAAAATTATGAATAAAAAGTTAATTGATTTAATTGAAGAGATAGCTGATGAAAAAGTAAGTGAATTAGGCTCAATAAAGGATTTAAAAGAACTTGATTTTTGGGATTCTATTTCAAGAGTTCAGCTAATAGTATCAGTAGAACAAGAAATTGGTAGGAGTTTAATAGATAGTGAATTAGATTCAATTTCTTCTGTAAATTTACTAAATCAACTTATTAATTAGATTATGAATTCTGTAAACATATACTCAAATCTTTCATTACAGGTTTTAAAGCTAAAAGGCGTAGATTATTTTTATGATGAATATTTTAATTTTGATTTAGATACTAAATCAGAATTATCGATATGCGTTATCATGCAAACTATTAAGCCAATGCTCGATAATGATATTTTTATAGAATTCATACATAAAAATATAACTGCAGGAAAGAAAATCATTATTATTACAGATAACACTAATTACTTTAAGGGTGTTTTATTTAAAGACTTGTCTGACATACAAATATTCGATTTTCCCTCTAATATTTTAGAATCTAATGATATTTCAATAAAGAACTTATTTGCATTTCAGTTTCCGTTTAGTAGAAAATCAGCAGCTATTTTAAAATCTTTTATTCAAAGTATTATTGTATCATCAAATTCACCAACGATTAAAGCAATTTGTTTAGACTTTGATAATACTCTTTGGCAAGGAACAATTGGTAATGAAAATAACCTTTCAAATCTTTTTGAAAAAAGTGATTCTTCATTTTTAATATTTCAGAACAAATTAAAAGAGTTGAAAAATCATGGAATTTTACTTTGTTTAGTTACTAAAAATAACAGAAATGATATTGACTCATTTTTTGATAAAAATAAGTCAATGCCATTAAAGTTAGATGATTTTATCATAATCAAATCTAATTGGGAACCTAAATCTAATAATATAATTCAAATTTATAAAGAATTAAATATTAATCCCGATACCTTTATTTATTTTGATGATAGTGACTTTGAACTTGAAGAGGTGGGAGTTAAACTACCTGTTATTAGATCTTATAAAGTCGCAGCTAATAACTTGACTAATCTTGTTGCACTAATTCCTGAATTTCAAGAAATAATTTCAAAAAACAAGAATATAGATAAGACTTCTGCGTATAAGAAAGAGTTCAAAAGAAAAAAAATGTTGGATACTGGTAAAGTGTCATCAGATCCATACAACTTAGAATCCTTTCAAAGATTAGAAGTTAAATTAAAAATTAAAAATCAAAAATTAGATCTTGATAGGATATCTGAAATGTCTGAAAAAACAAATCAATTTAATTTTAATAAGCGTGTTTTAAGTATTTCAAATTTAAATGAATTAATTAAATCTCAACACATGTTCTTTACATGTTCAGCAAAAGATAAATATGGAGACTATGGCATAATTGGTTATATACATTTAAACTCTGATTTTGAATTTGAGAATTTTGTATTATCATGTCGTGCATTAAGCCGTGGTATTGAATTTAAATTTATTGAACATATTTTTGATGTATTACAGTTAAAAGAAATTGTTATAAAGTTTAATGAGACTAGTAGAAATAATCCAGCTAAATTGTTTATTGAAAAAAATAAAAAATTTCCACAAAAAATAATAAATAATGTTTGAGAATAAATTTTTAAAGCAAAGAAACTTGCCTAATTCATCATCAGCATGGAGTTATGCAAAAACAATAATTCCCGGTGGTGGACAATTGCTTTCTAAGAAAGCAGAAAGATTTCTTCCTGACCAATGGCCTTCTTATTATCAAAAAGCCAAAGGATATCATGTTTGGGATCTTGATAACATAAAGTATGCAGATTTTGCTCAAATGGGAGTTGGGAGCTGTATACATGGCTATGCAAATCCGATAATAAATAAAAAGGTAATTAAATCAATAAGAAATGGATCTATGAGTTCTCTGAATTCATATGAGGAAATTGAACTTGCAGAAAGGTTATTAGACCTACATCCTTATAGTTCTATGGCTAGATTTGCCAGAACCGGTGGGGAGGCTTGTTCTATTGCTGTCAGAATAGCAAGAGCAGCTTCTGGTAAGGATGGAGTAGCATTCTGCGGTTATCATGGATGGCACGATTGGTATATATCTGCTAATATACAAGATTCAGAAAACTTAAATAATCAGTTGCTTTCTGGATTAAATCCTGATGGTGTTCCTAAAGAATTAGCAGGAACTACTTTCCCTTTTTTATACAATGATTTTGATTCCTTAGATATAATTGAAAAAAATAAAACTAATATAGGTGTTGTAATTATGGAGCCTATTCGTGGAGTACCACCTTTGCCTGGTTTTCTAGAAAAAGTTAGAGAAATCTGTGATAAGATTGGTGCTGTTTTTATTATAGATGAAGTAACTAGTGGATTTAGAACAAACGCTGGTGGTTGGCATTTGTTAGCTGGTGTGAATCCAGATATGAGTATTTTTGGAAAGGCATTAGGTAATGGTTTCCCTATCAGCGCTGTTATTGGGACTAAAGAAGTAATGGAAAATGCAACAAAATCTTTTATAAGTTCGACAATGTGGACAGAAAGGGTTGGTTTTACAGCAGCTGTTGCTAATATTGACATGTTTTTGAAAGAGAAATCTCATGAAAAACTGATTTTTAATGGTAAAATGATTAAAAGCGCTTGGAAAAATTCTGCAGAAAAAACAGGTATTAATGTTAGTGTTTCTGGTCTTGACCCTCTTGCATCATTGAAATTTATTGATGGTAATGAAAATGTTTATCAAACATATTACGCTCAAGAAATGATGAAAGTGAAATTTTTAGTTGGATCTTCAGCATACTCATGTGCTAATTATTCATCTTCCATTTTGAAGAAATTCGAAAATAACACTTCTGAAGTGTTTGATAAAATGAAAAAACTAATTGATAAAGGAGAGAAAATCGAAAATCACATTAACGGTGGTATTATCAAAACATCTTTTAAAAGACTAAATGGTTAAAAATAAAAATATAATTGTACTTGGTGGAAACGGTTTAATTGGAAATGCAGTTGTAGACTCATGCCTGATGAATGGAGCAAAAGTATTATCAGTAGATTTAAATCCTCCAAATAACAAAATAAAAGAGGTTACATATTTAGCACTAGATCTTTTAAATGATTCACAAAAATTATATAATTGTATTGTAGATTTAAATTTTAATTTTGATTCAATCATAGATTGTACTTATTTTAAAAGAGATGGTTTTGGATCAAGCGGATTTGATGATATATCAGAGGGTGATTTTATGGAATCAATTAATATTAATATCAAGTCTATTTTTAGAATATATAAACCACTTTTGGAGCTATTAAAGAAAAATAAAAATGGTAAACTAGTGCTTCTAGGATCAATATATGGAAATTTAACATATGATTTAGATCTATATAAAAACACTAATATGGTTCCGTCTCCTGAATATATATTCCTTAAAGCAGGTTTACATAATTTTTCTAAATATTTAGCTTCAATTTATGGTCCACACGGAATAAATATCAATGTCGTGGCTGCAGGAGGAGTATTTAATAATCAAAATATTGAATTTGTGTCAAAATACTCTAATAAAACATTTTTAAAAAAAATGGCTACTCCAAAGGATATTGCAGCTCCTTGTGTTTTTCTTGCTAGTGATCATGCTAATTATATTACCAGTGAGGTTTTAGTAGTTGATGGAGGTTATTCTAATTCTTAATTATGATTAAAAAATCAACTAATTTATATGTTTTTGGAAATGGAGGTGCTTTTAAAGAAATTGCTCCTCTTATAATTAAGCAAAGGTTTTATAATATTATAATTATTAATAATATTAACGAGTCTAAACCTAAAAACAATTCATCATTTGAATCTATTGATGAAGATGTTTTTTTTAAACTTTATAAAAGTAAAAAGGTAAATTTAGCAGTTTTGATTGGTGATGTTAATATTAGAAAAAAAATCATTGAATTAATTAAAATAAATATAGATTTCCCAGTTTTCCCATCGTTTAACTTTACTGAAAATAAAGTTGATTTGATGGAGTCTGAAGGAAATATTATAATGCCAGGCTCATTTTTCACAGATTTATCAGTAATTATAGGCTCATTTAATTATTTTAACTTTAATTGTTTTATAGCGCATGATGTATCCATAGAATCATTTAATACTTTTTCACCTTTTGTTAAAATTTCTGGAAATTGTAAAATTAAATCTAATAATTTTCTAGGAACAGGATGTATCTTATTCCCTAAATTATCAATAGATAATTCTTCTATTGGAGCAGGCGTAGTAGTTAAAAAGAAAATTATAATAAACAAAATTATAGATATTCCCAAAAGTATTATTTATGAAAAGAGATAAAATATATATAAGCACTCAAGCCAGAAAATCTGATATTATTTCGTTGCTCAATTTTGCAATTGAGCAAAAAGTTGGCTTAGAACTAAGTAGTGGTTTTGATACCTCAATAAATAACTTATTTGAAATTATTTCTAATGAAAATTTAAACTATAAATTTCATAACTACTTTCCAATACCAAATGAGCCTTTTGTTTTAAATCTCGGAAGCTTAAATAATGAAGTTCGTAGAAAAAGTATTGATTTTGTAAAACGAAACTTGCTTTTATCAAAGAAATTAAACCTTGAATATTACTCTTGTCATGCAGGTTTTTTAATTGACCCCAATCCAAATGATTTAGGTTCTCAATTTGATTTATCATTAATTACTAAATCACTCTACGATGAATCATTGCTCTCATTTAAAAAATCAATTATAGAACTTATTAAATTTTCTGAGATAAATAATATTAAGTTGTTAATAGAAAATAATGTTGTACCGTCAATTAATATTTATAATGGTATACCTGTTGCATTGTTAACGAACGTGAAGGAAATGATTTTATTTTTTGAGGAATTTAAAAACTCTATTGGTCTTTTGTTCGATACGGCACACTATAAAGTTAATTGTCTATCAATGAATCTTGAATTATCAGACGCTAAATTATTAAGTAAGTATTGTAAAGTAGTGCACCATAGTGAACCCATAAAAGAAAATGATATTAATCTGCCTTTCAAAGAAGATTATTGGTTTAAGGATTATATTAATTTATTTAATCATTGTGATCATGTACTAGAATTTAAAAATGTATCTAATAACGAACTAAAAAGTGCTATCAATGCAATTTCAAAGTAGAATAGTTTCCCCAAAATCAAAAATCAAAGATTTACTTGTTATTTTTCAGAAACATCCAAGTAAATTTATTTATGTTGTAGATAACAGAAATATCCTGTTAGGATTAATCAGTGAAGGTGATCTTAGAAGATTTTTAATCAATTCTGATACTTTTGACTATACCGCAAGTGAGGTAATGGTCAAAAAATTTATTTTTATTAGAGAGGATTTTTATGCTAAGGATATTAATGAAAATTTACTTTTTCTTCAAAAGAATAAAGAATGTCCTATCATTAAAAATGATGGTACGCTTTTGACAATCAAAGAGCCACTTAATAGAAAATTCATTCCTATCGCTATGCCTGATATTGGTGGTTCTGAAAAAGAGGAATTGTTAGATGTTTTTAATTCCACTTTTATCAGTTCCAACAGTAAGGCTGTTCAGACTTTTGAAAAAGGATTTCTTAAGTTTCTTGATCAAAAATTTGGGACTACAGTATCCAATGGAACCTTGGCCTTAGAGTTAGCTATAAAATCTTTAGGATTTAAAAAAGGTTGTAAAATAGGTGTTCCTAATTATTCATTTGGTGCAACAATAAATGCTGTAATTAATTGTGGTTTTGAACCAGTTTTAATTGATTGTGAGAAGAATCTTCTTCTGGACCTTAAACATTTAGTTAAAATAAATGACTTGTCGGGTCTAATTTACGTCAGTCTATACGGTTATGCTAATAATATTAAGGAAGTAGCTGATTATTGTTCTAGCAATGGAGTTCTTCTTATCGAAGACAATGCTGAGGGGCTAGGAACATCAATTAATGATGTGAAATTAGGTAAATTTGGAGATGCATCTACGTATAGTTTTTTTGCTAATAAATTAATTACTACAGGTGAGGGTGGATTTGTTACATTTAAAAATGAAGATAATTTAAAAAAATCTTTACTAATTAAAAATCATGGGATGTCACCTGATAGAAAGTATTTTCACGAGGTTGTTGGTAATAATTATAGGTTGACTGGTTTACAAGCAGCAATCGGTATAGGTCAGTTAAAGAGAATTGATGACTTTTTAGAACGACGTAACAATATTGGTAAGCGATATGATAAAGAATTAAACCTTTCAAATAAATATACAAAAGTAAATCCAGGTAAAGATAATTTTAACTCATATTGGCTTTATCCATTAATAATTTTAGATGAAACTGATAAAAAAGATTTATTTGAAAGGTTTAATTCTTTGAACATAGAATTAAGAGAAATATTTATTCCATTTCATCAAATGAAGGTTTTCGAGAGTTATAAAATCAAAAATTATCAATATTCAACATTTGAGGGCGTAGTTCTTCCTACATATCCTTTGCTAAAAGAAGATGAAATAAGTTTAATTATTGAAACAATAAACAGATGGGTAAAAAAATAGCAATAATTCCAGCAAGAGGTGGGTCAAAAGGTATCCCCAATAAAAACTTAATAGATGTTTGTGGTAAACCTTTAATATACTATACTATAAAAAGAGCATTTGATAGCAACGAATTTGATGCAGTTGTTGTGTCTAGTGACAGTGATTTAATTTTGAAAGATTCATTAGAGATTAATAAGAATATTATTCCACATAAAAGACATTCAAAACTTGCATCAGATTCTTCAAAAAGTATTGATGTTATCATTGATGTTCTTGATAATTATCCGGATTTTGATTTTGTTTCTATGTTGGAACCCACTAGTCCATTAAGAAGTGAAAAATTTATCAAATCAGCACATGATAATTTAATAAATAATCCGAATGCTGAATCATTGGTTGGTGTTTCAAAAGTCGAGGATCAACATCCTAGTTTTTTATGTAAAAAAGATGAATTTGATTTAATATCTCCTCTTTCAGGATCAAACAAAAATATAAGACGACAAGATTTAAATGAGAATTATTTTTTTTATGAAGGTTCAATTTATAGTTCTTATGTTAATTCACTAAGAAAAAACATGAATTTTTACCATGAAAAGACTATCGGGTATGAAGTAAATAAATTAGGCGCTTTTGAGATTGATGACATAGAAGATCTTAGGATTGTTAGACAACTTATTCCATTGTTTTTTTAAAATGAAGAATCTTGACAAAAGTGAACTTAAGCTTTCAATAAGTAAAACTCAATTAGCAAAGCATTGCAGCCATCAATTAAAAATGTATTTCTTAAATCATTCTGATCCAATCGATTTGATGAAATTTGTTCTTGATGCATTTTTTAGAATTGAGAATAACTTTAAAAGTATTTGCCTCCCATACTATAGATTAAATAATCAACCTTTTTTTAATCATTTACATGGTGATCATTATCTAATTTTCTTATATGAACTTAGTAGGTCTGCATACAACTATGGTGATCAAGATTTTGCAACTAAACTATTTCTACTGAATAAATATTTACATGGTATAGACTTATTTTATGAAATTAATTTACCTGATAAATACATTTTCATTCATCCTATTGGGACTGTAATTGGAAGGGGGAAATTTAATGATAAAGTTGTTTTTTATCAAGGCGTTACAGTAGGTTCTAACTCCATCGGTGAGTACCCAACACTAGATGGAAATAATATTTTATTTAGTAATTCCTCTTTGATAGGGGATTCAATTTTAGCTTCCGGATGTGTTATGTCAGCTAAATCATTTACAATTAATAATAAATTTGATCCAGACACAATAATTACAGGCAATTTCCCAAACAATAGGTTAATTAAAGATTCTAAAAATATCATAAATAAATATTTTAATGATTGAAAAAGCTAAAGTTTATTTAAAACAAAAAATAAATGAACGCAAAAGTGGTTTAAAAATCACATTGTTTAATGCATTAGGAAATTTAATAACAGTTTTCATAAATTTTTGGCTTCCTTATATATTAAATATAGAATATTACAGCGAATTTGTAATTACCTTTTCTTTTTTTATAGTTTTGACAACTTTTTTTACTTTTGGGTTAAATAGTTTAACACTTAAATATTCTTGTGTTAGTTATACAAACTTAAAACCTGTATTACTTTTGACATGGATTATATACTTGATCCCATCAATATTTGTCCTTTTAATTTTATACAAACTAGGTTATAGCGAATTATTTTTTAATTATGATTACATAGATTTAATAAAGCTTCTTATTGGAGCTTCATTAACTTCTTTTCAAAGAATATCATTGAGTTTTTTTATAGGAACAAATAAGCTTAATTCTTATGGGTTTTCTATATTATCCAGTAAAGGAGTGCAGTCTATTTTGATACTAATTTCTGTTATTATTAATAGTAATTCCTTTGTTGAAAATTTACCAAATATTTTTTTAATACAAGGATTTTTTAATTTTATATTTCTTGTAATATCAGGCTTTTATTTAAAATTTAATAAGATCACTATATTGAAAAGCTTAAGCTTATTTATTGAAAATAAATTTCTATTTTTAAATACAATTTTTCAAACAATGTTTTCAGGCTATGGATTAAGTTTCTTTTTATCCCCTATAATGCTAGCAAAAGATATTGGGTTATTCAATATTTTTAATCAAATTAATAATCTATCTGTCTTTATTAGTAATGGACTCAATGAAGGATATTTAAAAGGATTTTTGAAAACTAAAAAAATTAAGATAACTGCAGTAAATAATTTCAGGAAATATATAAATGTGAATAATAAATTTATATTGATCCCTTTATTTATTTTAAGTTTTATATACTTAATTTTTTCAAGTAGCTACTCATATGGCATATATGCATTACCCATATATATTATTATCATGATTATAAATCCTTATAGATCTATATATTTAAATGTTCTAATATTCTATAAACAATCAAAAATAATTTTTATCAGTTCCACTGTTTATTATATATTAAATATTTCGACCACTTATTTATCTTATAAATATTTTGGATTTAATGGAATGATAATATTTTTAATTATAAGTTTCTGTTCTTATTTTTTTATTCTCAAATTTTTATCAAATAAAATATTATTCAAAAATGTCTAACTCAAGAAAACATATAAAACTACTTTATTTAAAAGTGTTAATTTTTTTTGAATCTATATTTTCACTAATTAAAGTTATTTTTTTTAGCTCTTTTTTTAGATTTGATTCATTATTTAAAAAAACAAATAATGTTTCTAAATGTTTGGTTTTAGGCGGTGGACCATCTGCTTCAAGTCATTTACAATTTATTAAAGATAGTAGAAATGATTATGAGTTAATAGCGATTAATTTTTTTTGTAATTCAGATTCTTTTATTGAATATAAACCTGAACATTATGTTCTTGCAGATGATATGGTATTTGCTAACAATAATTTTTCTAAGGATCATATAAAAATGACTCAGAAATTTCTGAGTTCAATGAATTTGGTTGATTGGAAAATTATATTATATATTCCTAATCATTTTAAAAGATCTTGGATATTAAAAAAAATAACAAATCCAAATGTTGAGATTATTAAAATTAATACTACACCATTGCCAAATTATACAGCTTTAAGTAAACTGTTATTTGATTATAATTTAGCAATGCCGATCGTTGAGTCAGTTATAATTAAGGCAATATTTATTTCAATTAAATTAAATCATAGTAAGATTTTTTTGACTGGAGTTGAACATAATTGGATTGAGAATTTTCATGTTAATCATAATAATGAATCTTATTTCAAACTCCATCATTCTGATGGTCATACAAGTGTAAAAAAAATAGAAGGCTCAGTTAACACTTTTTTTGAATCACAAGCAAGGCTCTTTAAAAGTCACGTTACTTTAAATCAATATGCAATCTCTAAAAATATTGAAATTATTAATTGTACAAAAGAATCATTAATAGATTCGTATAAGAGATTAAATTAATCACCCTTTTAGTATAATTAAATAATTTTATTAACTAATAATAATACTTTTTATGATAATTGATAATTCAGCAGGTATATTTACTGTTTGTAATTTAGGATATTTAAATAAAGCTCTAGTTTTAGCTCAATCAGTTTATAAAACTAATAATCTTAAAACAAATATTTTTTTATTTGATAAAAAAACAAGCATAAATATAAATAATGATTATGTTAAAATAAGATGGATTGAGGATTACGCTCCTGATAATTTCTTGCACTTAGCCTTTATATATAATGTTATAGAACTAACTACGGCATTTAAACCTTATTTAGCATCTATAATGGCAAAAGAATATTCAAGAGTAATATTTTTTGATCCTGATGTTATGGTTTTTGACAAATTAGATGTTGTTTTTGATAATTTAAAAAACAACGATTTCATTCTTACACCACACCAATCAAATATTGAATATGATTCCTCGATTAATTTAAATTATCAAAGATTTGGATATTTTAATCTTGGTTTTTTTGCTTTCAATCGGTCTTCAATTTCAAATAAAATTTTAGATTGGTGGTGGAAGCAATGTGAAATTCATTGTTTTGATGAAGCTCATTATGGATCTTTCACGGATCAAAAGTGGATGAGTTTAGCTCCATTTTACTTTCCGGTAATTAAAAATTTAAATAAACCACAACTGAATGTTGCTTGGTGGAATTTAAAAGATCGATTAATTTCAAAGAATCCAAAAACTAATAAATTTACAATTGATAAACAAAATATTGTTTTCTTTCATTTTAGTTCATTTATTGATGAAAAAAAATTGACTAAGAGATCTTTTGAAATAGGTATGAACTCTAATCAAATTCTGATGGAATTAGCGTCATTATATCAAGATTCGTTATTGGAGAATCAAATAAGTTTAAAGTCTAAAACTTATTCTTATGACTATTTTGATAATGGAGATTATATTAATCCAATACTCAGAAGAGCATATGCCTCAAAGTTGAATTATTTTAAAGATGTTATAATAAATCCATTTTCTAAGCCTATTAAATTGACGAAGTTTATGAATTTAAATTTTTTAAACTCTAGGTCTAAAATTAATATGTCTCTTATTGGGCACCAAGACAAGAAAACGTATTCAAAATCAATAAATTTTTACTTTACATTATTAAGATTAATTTTGAGGTTTTTAGGACCAAATAAATTTATTGCACTTAATCGACTTATGATTTATTCAACTAGTTTTTTAAACGGCAAGGAATACTGGAAATTGAAATGATTACCTACATATATATAACTTTTATTGTTTTATTAATTTTTGGTATTCTGTATCGAAAAAATATTATTTCTGTATCTAAATATTTAAATTTAGTAACCGTATTATTTTTGATGTTGTTAGTTCTAAAGGATGGATCTATTATTCCCGATTATCAAGTGTATAAAGATTTATATTTTTTAATAGTCTCCGGAACCTATAATATTTTAATTGAGCCATCATATATTTTAATATCTTTAATTGCTTCAAAACTTGGAAGTTTCGGTTTTCAATACTTATTAATGATTTATGGTTTTATTAGTTTAAGACTGATTTTTAAAACACTATTGTTATCAAATAGAAATATTGACTATGCGGTTCTATTATATTTTTCAAATGCATTTATTATTTTTAATGTTGTGCAAATTCGTGCAGGTGTTGCTTTATGTTTTATCTATTTAGCCATTTTAAGTTCTAAGACAATAAAATCGTACATAATATACATGCTAATAGCTGTGTTTTTTCATTATTCTTCCATAATATTTTTTCCATTAATATTTTTAAAAAGACTTAAACTAAATAATTTAACAATATTAATATTATTTTTTTCTAGTTACTTTTGTTCTGTATTTTTTAAGGAAATATTCTTATTGGTTTTAGAAATACTTCCAGATTCTGATATTAGTAAAAAGTTATTCATTTATACGTATGAAACTCGTGCTGATCTTTTTTCAATTAACCTTCTTAACCCTTTTATTTTATCAAAAATTTTATTATTGTTTATTTTTCTGTTTTTTAGGAAAAAATTAATCACAATTAATAGTAATAATAATTTACTTTTAAAGATGTATTTTTTTGCCATATTTATCTACATATCTTTTTCTAGTTTCCCTGATATTAGTGTAAGAATATCAAATATTTTATTCTTATCTGAAATAATCTTGATAACTAATTTTATTTATTTATTTAAACAACAAAGGCTTGCTCAGTTTTCACTAATTATGTTCTGTTTCTTTATGTTGTTTTATAATGTTCATTACAATTCATATTTCAATTATTCACTCTAAAAATAAATGAAAAAACTTTTTAATATTTACATCAATATATATAATTTATGAAAGGTATTATATTAGCGGGAGGAAGCGGTACTCGATTGTATCCTATTACAAAAGGGGTTTCTAAACAGTTATTACCGGTTTATGATAAGCCTATGATTTACTACCCATTATCAGTATTGATGTTAGCGGGTATAAAAGAAATTTTAATTATTTCTACACCTGAAGATTTGCCAAATTTCGAAAAATTATTGGGAGATGGCAGAGAAATAGGTATCAGTTTAACCTATAAAGAACAACCTAGTCCAGATGGCCTTGCTCAAGCTTTTATTATTGGAGCTGAATTTATTGGAACTGATGATGTGTGCTTGGTGCTTGGAGATAATATTTTTTATGGATACGGTTTTTCAGGAATTTTACAAAATGCTAGAAATAATGTAGCAGAAGGTAAATCAACTGTATTCGGCTATTATGTAAATGATCCTGAACGCTATGGGGTAGCAGAATATGATGAAAAAGGAAATGTAACCTCTATTGAAGAAAAACCTACTGATCCTAAATCAAATTTTGCAGTAGTTGGGTTGTATTTTTATACAAACGATGTTGTGGAAATTGCAAAAAAAATAAAACCATCTCACAGAGGAGAGTTGGAAATTACCTCCGTAAATCAAGAATATCTTAGACGGAAAAAGCTAAAGGTAGAGTTATTAGGCAGGGGCTTTGCATGGTTAGATACGGGGACTCATGACTCTCTAATGGAAGCTGGCCAGTTCATAGAAACCATTGAAAAGAGACAGGGACTTAAGGTTGCTTGTTTAGAGGAAATAGCGTACAATATGAAATACATAGACAAAGCGCAGTTGAAGAAATTAGCAGAGCCATTAAAGAAAAATGGGTACGGTCAATATCTATTAAAATTAGCAAAGCAATAATATGAAGTTTATTAAAACAGAAATATCAGATGTTTATATTATAGAGCCTTCAGTGTTTGGCGATGCTAGAGGGTATTTTTTAGAATCCTATAATCAAAAGAAATTTGAAGAAGTTGTTGGTAAAACCTCTTTTATACAAGACAATGAGTCAAAATCATCTAAGGGAGTATTGCGTGGTCTTCATTTTCAAAAACCACCATTTAATCAAGCGAAGTTAGTTCGGTGTATTGAAGGTAGAGTAATGGATGTTGCTGTGGATATTAGGAAAGGCTCTCCAACCTATGGTAAACACGTGGCTATTGAATTAACTGGAGAAAATAAAAGACAATTATTTGTTCCTAGAGGTTTTGCACATGGATTCTCTGTTTTGAGCGATAGTGCTGTTTTTGCGTATAAAGTAGATAATATTTATGCACCAGAATCTGATTGGGGAATTAGATATGATGATAAAGAATTGAATATAGATTGGGGCTTAAATAAGGAAGAAGTTCAGTTATCAGTAAAAGATAAAAATTTAACATTCTTTAAAGATTTTGAAACCCCTTTTAAATTCTAAAAACATGAATATATTAGTTACAGGTTCCAATGGTCAGTTAGGTTCGGAAATAAAGGATTTAGAAGCAAATTTCACAAATTTTAATTTCTTTTTTATGGATTTACCTGAGTTAGATATTTGCAATAGCAGTCAATTAAATATTTTTGTTAATGATAATAATATAAATACGGTTATAAATTGTGCTGCTTATACTGCTGTAGATAAAGCAGAGGAGGATGCTGAAATCGCTGAACAAGTAAATTCAATGGGTGTTTCAAACCTTGTCAAAGCTTTACAAACAGTAAATGGAAAGTTGATACACATCTCAACTGATTATGTGTTTGATGGCAATCATTTTTTACCATATAAAGAGTCAGATTCAGTGAGCCCAATTGGAGTATATGGGGAGACCAAAAGAGCAGGAGAACTTTCTGTTCTCAATAGTGATATAGATTCGATTGTAATTAGAACTTCATGGTTGTATTCTTCTTATGGAAATAATTTTGTCAAAACAATGTTGCGTCTTGGTAACGAAAAAGAAAACTTGGGAGTCATTTTTGATCAAGTTGGAACACCCACTTATGCAAGAGATTTGGCTAAAACCTGTTTAGAGATTCTTACTGGGGTAAATTCAGCAAAAATCAGCAAGAATGGAAGCCTATATCATTACTCTAATGAGGGTGTTGTCTCTTGGTATGACTTTGCTATTTCGATTATGGAACTAGGAGGAGAGAACTGTAAAGTGAAACCGATACAGACCAAAGACTATCCTACCTTGGCAAAAAGACCTCATTATTCAGTATTGAATAAGTCTAAAATAAAAACAGATTTTGACATTGAAATCCCCTATTGGAGAGATTCGTTAAAAGATTGTATAGAAAAAATAAAAAGTTAGATGATGAAAAATATATTGGTTACAGGTGGAGCTGGTTTTATTGGTTCTCACTTAGTAAAATTATTAGTAAATAAATACCCAGAGTACCATATTATTAATATGGATGTTCTTACCTACGCTGGGAATTTAGAGAATTTAAAAGACATCCAAGATAAAGAAAATTACACCTTTATAAAATGCGACATTTGTGATATTGAAAATGTAAAACAGGTTTTTATAGATCATAAGATTGACTCCGTTATTCATTTAGCGGCAGAGTCGCATGTTGACCGTTCTATTGAAGATCCCTTTTCTTTCGCACAGACCAATGTTATGGGTACATTGAGCTTGTTGCAAGCGGCAAAAAACTATTGGAATACCGATTTTGAGAATAAATTGTTTTATCATGTTTCAACAGATGAAGTGTATGGTTCTTTGGGAGAAGAAGGCTTTTTTACTGAAGCGACAAAATATGATCCGCACTCACCATACTCTGCATCCAAAGCGTCCTCAGATCATTTTGTAAGAGCATTTGCAGATACCTATGGTTTTCCGACGGTAATTTCCAATTGTTCAAATAATTATGGTTCCTATCAGTTTCCAGAAAAACTAATTCCATTGTTTATTAACAATATTGTTCATAACAAACCGCTACCTGTTTATGGAAAAGGGGAAAATGTACGTGATTGGTTATTTGTAAATGATCATGCAAGAGCCATTGACGTTATTTTCCATAAAGGAAAATTAGGAGACACTTATAACATTGGCGGATTCAATGAATGGAAAAACATTGACTTGATAAAAGTAATGATTAAAACAGTAGATCGATTGCTCGGAAGAGAGGAAGGTACTTCTGATAAATTAATTACTTATGTTACTGATAGAGCTGGCCATGATTTGCGCTATGCAATTGATTCTAAAAAGTTAAAAAACGAATTAGGATGGCAGCCATCGTTACAATTTGAAGAAGGAATAGAAAAAACAGTTACTTGGTATTTAGATAACAAAGATTGGATGGAGCGTGTTACTTCTGGAGAATATCAAGAGTATTATAAACAAACGTATAATTAATCAAATTTTTAAGATTTTTGAAAATTTCAATAATAACAGCTACATACAATAGTAGTAAAAGTTTAAAATCGTGCATTGACTCTGTAGTTATGCAAGATTATGGTAGCATCGAATATATAATTATAGATGGTAAATCAAGTGATTCTACTACAGACATAGTTAATAATTATCAAGCTATTTATTCTCATATTAAAATGGTTTCAGAAAATGATTCTGGTATTTATGATGCACTTAATAAAGGATTAGCGTTGGCGACTGGAGATGTAATTGGATTTTTACATTCAGATGATTTATTTCCTTCTAATACTATTATTTCAGAATTAGCATCAAAAATAAACAACGATAATCTTGATGGTATTTATGGCGATTTACAATATGTAACCAAAGAGAATACAAATAAAATTATTAGATTTTGGAAGAGTTGTGAATTTCGACCTGAACTTTTAAAAATTGGTTGGATGCCAGCACATCCAACATTATTTTTAAAAAAAGAAATATATCTTAAACATGGGCAATTTAATAAATCATTTGAAATTTCTGCTGATTATGATTTTATGCTACGTGTATTAAAGGACAATACATTTAAATTTGGTTATTTACAAAAAGTGATTACTAAAATGAGATTGGGTGGAGCCTCAAATCGCAACATTAAAAACATAATCAAAAAAACAAAAGAAGATTTACGCGCACTACGTTTAAATAATATTGGAGGAATATTTTCTCTGATATTAAAAAACACTAGCAAAATTAAACAATTCTTAATTAAATAATTATGTTTTTAAAAAAGATAAAAGATTATATTGAATCTCTAAGATTCCAAGTAGTTTCTCATGATTTTGAAAGACCTTGGGGAGGATTTCTAGTTATCGATGAAAGCCAAGCACAAGAATTTTCAAATAAATTTTTTAAAGCTTTAGATGTGAATACCCTAAAAATTAGCGGTAAGTTGAGTCCTAAAATACTCATTGTAAAACCAGAAGCTAGATTGTCTTGGCAATATCACAACAGGCGTG
>Ga0206130_10004048_pt1 | contig 18435 bp, 20 predicted proteins | sample Helgoland_Spring_9_FD_148637 | JGI IMG/M metagenome (GOLD analysis project Ga0206130, IMG submission 148637) | Pelagic subsurface seawater microbial communities from Kabeltonne, Helgoland, North Sea - Helgoland_Spring_Bloom_20160512_1 | ecosystem: Environmental > Aquatic > Marine > Epipelagic ... | reverse complement strand
CAACTCCTTTTTGCTTGTACCCGAGGCCGGGATCGAACCGGCACTCCCGAAAGAACAGGATTTTGAATCCAGCGCGTCTACCAGTTCCGCCACTCGGGCCTATTAAATAGGACGACAAAAATAGGGAATTTTTAAAACTAAAAAAGGGCTTGGCCTAAATTTCGCTCTCTTGAATCATTTTGATGGCCTCTTCAACCGTTAAAGCATCTTTAATATCAAAGTCGCCAGAGGCAGTACGACGCAATTCAATGAGTGTTCCTCCACTCTTAAGGGCCTTACCAAAGTCAGCTGCTATCGAACGAATGTAAGTGCCTTTTGAGCATTTAATAGAGAAGTGCAATTCGGGCAATGCGCTTGTATCGAGTGTGAAGTCAAAAACCTCAATTTGGTTTTGCTTGAGTACTACCGTTTCCCCTTTTCTTGCAAATTCATAGGCGCGTTTTCCGTCAATTTGTTTGGCAGAAAAGATGGGGGGCGTCTGAAGCTGTTTGCCCATAAAAGATTCACGGACCTCATCAATGAGCGTGTCCGTAATATGTTCCGTAGGAAACTCTACATCGAATTCCGTTTCCAGGTCATAAGAAGGCGTGGTCTTTCCCAAAAGAATCGTTCCGGTATAGGTCTTGTGATCTGCAGTAAGTCCTTCAATTTTTTTAGTAAACTTCCCCGTACACAACACCAAGAGTCCTGTTGCCAAAGGATCTAAGGTTCCGGCATGACCTACCTTTATTTTTTTAACCTTAAGCTTGTTTTTGATTTGCCAGCGGAGCTTGTTGACGACATCAAAAGAGCTCCATGTTTTAGGCTTGTCGATCAGAAGCATATGGCCTTCTTGAAATTGTGTCGCTTTCACGCCATCTCAAGATTTACACCTGCTGCCATCAATATGAGGATGAGTCCACCAAGGATAATTCGATAGTATCCAAAGACCTTAAAGCCATTTTTGTTGAGGAAAGAGATGAACGATTTGATCGCAAAATAGGCTACAATAAAAGCAATCACATTTCCGATTAAAAGAATCACCCACTCGTTATTTGAAGATTCGATAAGTAACTCTTTTTCATCCCACATAGATTTTACGGTTGCCGCAAACATGGTCGGAACTGCCAAAAAGAAAGAGAATTCTGCTGCGGCTTTACGGGTAAGCTTCTGAGACATCCCTCCAATAATTGTCGCTGCCGAACGCGATACTCCTGGAATCATAGCAATGCTTTGAATTACCCCAATGATAAAAGCGGTTTTATAAGAAACAACATCCGTTCCTTCCGATTCGTTTTTGGCAAAGTACTTGTCTACGAATAATAATACAATACCCCCTATAAGTAGTGAAATGGCTACAACCACCACCTCCTCGAGGAGCGCATCAACATATCCCTTGAGTGATAATCCGATAATACCCGTTGGTAAAAATGCCACAAAAAGTAGCACATAGAAATTAATGGACTTAATGAACTTTTTGAAGTATACAAGCACAACAGAAAGGATTGCGCCAAACTGAATGGCCACGGTAAAAAGCTTTACAAAAGAATCCGAGGCATTGCCCATGAAGGTCGAAGCAATGATCATATGACCCGTGGAAGAAACGGGTAAGAACTCTGTAAGCCCTTCAATGATAGCTAAAATAATGGCTTCTAAAAAACTCATGAACTATTGCAAAGGAGTTATTCCTCTGATTTTACTTTTTTACTCGGTTTCATAATTGCATAAAGAATACAAATGTAACCTGCCACAATTAAAATAGGAGCAACTGTTATGCGCATATGGCTAAATAATGCAGATGCATCAAATTCATCCAAACGCTCAGCGCCTCCTCCAATCATTAAAATAAACCCAACAACATTCAGGGCAAGCCCTATATACAACCAACGATAATTGGACTTGTTGAAGCCAAAGTGCGAGATTGCGTCCTTTTGTGGTTCAGATGGAATTGAATTTTTCATATCATGAATATAAATCGTCTATGCTCATGCGAAGATACTTGTTTAATGCAAACCAAGTAGACATTACCGTCATAAAAATGCCTAATGTAAGCATGGCTCCCGCCAAAACAATAAAAGAATCACGGCTAAATGAAATCTCAAACGTATCAAAAATATTATTTGAAGTATAAAAAACAAGCACCAAAAGGAACAAGCCAAAAATAGCAGACAGCACACCTTGAATGATAGCCTGTACAATAAATGGCCTTCGTATAAAGCTCCCCTTTGCACCCACCAATTGCATGGTTTTAATGGTAAATCTCTTGGCGTAAAGTGCAAGACGTATGGTGTTGTTGATCATAGCAACAGCGATTACAATAAGCAATAACGCGACGCCAAATAATAAATATACAAATTGCTGAAAGCCTACATTTACATCTTCAAGGCTTGATTCACTATAACTTACCTCAACGATAGCTCCGGGAAATTCAGACTGAAGCTTTTCCTCTATAAGTGTCATGCCTTTCGTATTTGCAAAATCAGCCTGCGGCTTAAAAACAACTGTTGGAGGTAGTGGGTTTTCTCCATCAAGAATTGCGAGCATCTCTTCTTTACTTGTCCCCACTCCTTCAAATTCTTGCATTGCACGTTCAGGAGAAACAAAATAAACCTCACTAAACTCCTGCCATTGCTGAAGCTCTATTTCAATCATTTTTATATCCGCCTCATTCAGCTCATTATTAAAAAATAAATCAACCTGAACATCTTCCTTAACCTGTTTTTCTAAACCTTGAATACCAATGACGCCTCCCAAAATGAGGCCAATCATAAAAAGAACCAGAGAGATTCCTACGACGGTTGAAGCATATCCTGTTCTAACGCCTCTTCTACTATATTTATTGATTTTTGTTGACACAATACGAAAATAGAGATTATCTCTAATTGTAATTTTTTATCTAAAAAAAGAATTGAACCTCCAGTTGTTTATTTCATTTCAATACCGTAATGTCGGGCCCTGAGATAATGATAAACTCCCATAATTGGAATCAACAAGCTGAAGTTGTAGAAGACATCCTCTATTGGAATCGTGACGATTCTAACACCCGTGATATGAAGTTCGGAATACCAGACGATTGGTTCGGGAGTCGTTGCTCCTGTGAGTACACCATTGACAATTAAAAAGGGAAGGATTGCTACTAAAAAGGCAAATACCGCTCTAGGATACCAAACATATTTTCCTCTCATCGCAAACACAACACACAAAACTGCCAAAGAGCATGCAGACAGCGTATACCAGTTGTCAAGGTTCATGAGCGCTAAAAGTGTCCCGGATAAAACAAATATCAAGGAAAATATCTTAGTAAGTTTATTCAAGGAGGCATTGGGGAAGTAAGCAATAAGTACCTCATAAATAAAGACGCAGCAATAAGGAATTAAAAAGAAAAATAGAACCTCTTCAATAGGCAGGTTCCCGATAAAAATACCTTGCAGGTAGGTCTCGTTAAACCCCCAGACGCCGTTTATGGTGAAATACTGATCCCAAATCAAAAAAGGAATAGCTACAATAAAAACGGCTGGCACAAAAAAGCGGATGTTTTTATAAAACGCTACTTTTTTATCGAAACTCAAGACTAGGCATGAACCAAACGACACGAGCATCAAAATCAGATATAAACTCATTTTTTAAGACCTCTTCTTTCGTAGGTTAATTTCGCTTCTTTGTAAAATTTATAAGGCACCACGAGCATTCCAAAACACTCACCGTCCTCTTTCCCTCTGTACTTATGGTGAATTTTGTGCGCTTTACGAATCGCGTAAAAATAGGGGTGGTCTATATCGCGAAACCATTTAAACCTGCGGTGTATGTATACGTCATGAATTAAAAAATAGCAGATGCCATAAGCCAAAATTCCAAACCCAATCCATACTGGAATCCACATTCCGTTCATCGATCCTAGCATAATTAAAAGCCAAGAGGGGACAGCATAAATAAGAAAAAAAACATCGTTTTTTTCAAAGAATCCAGGTTCCGTTTGGTGATGGTCTTTGTGAAAAAACCACATACCTCCATGCATAAGATACTTGTGGGTAAACCAAGCCATGAACTCCATTCCGAAAAAGGAAGCAATTAACACTAATAGACCGAGAATAAGCATCATTGGTATAAATTTAACAAAGAAAAAAAGACTGCCAACAAGATGAACACTAGGTTAAAGACTTTGTTCGATTCAAGAAACATTCCTCTCTTTAATATAATCTGTAAAATCCATGCGATTGCAAACCAGCAAATGTAATTCCAAAGAGGTACATCAGACCCGTGCCAGCTCCAAAAACCACTAGCAATTGCCACAGGCTCCATAATATAATCGATGCCTAGCATTAGAAGTGCTGCTAAAAATGGTGCTTGTTTTTTAAGAGTTGGGAATTGTGCCAAACACGATGCACTGCTCACCGCAAGCACCCCCCAAAGCAAACCTATGACGATAGGCACACCCGAAAACTTATAACCTAAATTACTCCCATAGCTATAATCCCCAAACAAAATACCTGTTTTTACACCGATTACCTCTGAGGTAAAACCGATACAAAAAGCTAGAAACAAGAACAACGTTAGCTTTCCTTTTTGCTTACTCGAAGCAATAACGCCAAACGTAGTCAGGTATAAAATCAATCCTGACATAGGAAGCCAAATAGCTCTAAGAAAAGGAGTGAAAAAACCAATAATTCCAACCAAATAAATGATACAAAACAGCGCCATAATAAGGTCCTGTTGAGAGCGCTTTTTACCTAATATTTTAACCATCAAACCTCCCATTTATCGCATTTTTAATGCTTTCATCTATTGTATAAAAAGTATAATTAAATCGTTCTTTCGCTTTTTTATTACTGTAGCTTAACTCCTTATATGCCGATTGCATACTCTCTATGCTTACAGGACTTTTCTTTCCGAAAAACCCTAAAACATACTCTAGAATAAATGCGGATAGTTTGGCCACAATTGGATTCATTTTATATTTTGGCTTGCGCACATTGAGCTGTGAACTCAACTTTGTAAATAATTCCTGAAAGCTAATATTTTCTCCTATCAAGAGATATTTTTCCTCACTTTCATCAGATTCTGACAATAATATTAAATAATTTGCAACATCACGGGCGTCGACAATAGCGTTTGTACCTGACGTAAAAAATGGAGGAGCCTTCAATGCTGCTTGCAATATCGTAAGCGAGCTCTGATTCCAATTACCAGGGCCAAGAATTAAGCATGGATTCACAATGGAAACCTTTAGCCCTTCGGCAGCACCCCTAAAAACCTCTTTTTCAGCGCTGTGCTTAGATACTGAGTAGCCACTAACCAATCGGCCAGGGGCCCATTTTGTTTCTTCGGTAATTACACCTTTGCTAGTGCCAATAGCAGCTGTAGAGCTTACATAACAGAGTTTTTCAATGTTATTGGTAAGGCATGCATTAACCACATTTGCGGTACCGATGCGGTTGACTTTGATACAGGTATGAAAATCTGCTTTTAAAAAAGTAACGGTGGCTGCGCAATGGAAGACTGTCGTGATTCCTTTCATTGCTGCGTCAAGGGAGTTAGTATCCAAAATATCACCCTCAACCCATTCAATAAAATCCGTAGAGTAAGAGGTGTTGTTTTCTTTATTGTAGTATGCAAAGAGGCTTTGTACGTTTTTTATACTTTCTTTTGAACGGTATAATGCTCTAATCTTCTCTCCTTTAACTGTAAGGGCATAGATTAAATGCGAGCCTACTAATCCGGAAGATCCTGTTATAAATACCACGAAACAAAGTTAAATAAGTAGCCGGGGTTAGGCTAACTTTCTTTCTAAAATTTGATTATACTTCTCTAGAAGCTCTAAATATTTGTTTTTCCAATATTCAGGATATTCTTGATCTACAGAAGGACTGCTTTTCAATGCTGAAATTTTGAACTTTTTAAGCTCCACTAAAACTTCGGAAAAATCATAATGTATTATTTCACCTATCTCAATAATGTATTCAATTGAAAGGTTAGGATTCTCAAAGGCATTATAGATCCACCTACGACTCTTGTTGATTCGCTTTGTAAGCTTTGTAAGAGGTATACCGCTTTCCCGAACCGCTTTTTCTAATATTTTTCCTTTGTGTTGTGTCAACGTGAATAATCTTTGGGATTACAATACGTTAACAATAACTAACCATAAATGTTCACAATAAAATTAAATGTGACTAACTTTTGTTTTAAAGCGCCTTTAAAACTTGTTGAAAAGCATCTAGTGTAAAGTCCAAATCTTTATAGCTTATGGCATCATTCAAGAAATAGCTTTCAAAGGCACTCGGGGGAAGGTAAATGCCACGCTCAAGCATCCCATGGAAATAGGCATTGAAAAAGGCATTATTACCTGTACTCGAAGATTCAAAATCAGTAACAGGATGCTCAGTGAAGTGCAAAGACATCATTGAACCTAACTGATTCAGTTGATAAGGGATTCCTTTTTCATCCAACAAGGGCTTCATTTGATCCTTTAAATAAGTTGTCTTTTGATTTAAGCGTTGATACAAATCAGGGCTTTCATTTAAAATTGACAGTGTCGTGTAACCTGCAGACATTGCAAGAGGATTCCCGCTTAATGTTCCCGCCTGATAAACAGGTCCTTCAGGAGCAAGATGTGACATGATTTCTTTTCTAGCACCAAAAGCGCCTACAGGCAAGCCGCCACCAATCACCTTTCCATAGGTCACAATGTCCGCTCTTATGTCCAACAACTCCTGTGCTCCTCCGGGAGCGAGTCGAAACCCAGTCATTACCTCATCAAAGATAAATAGCACCCCATGTTCATCACAAAGCTGACGAATCCCTTCAAGAAAACCTTTTACTGGTGGTATACAACCCATGTTTCCCGCAACTGGTTCGATAATAACTGCTGCAAGCTCTCCGGCATTTGCTTTAAAAATCTCTTCAACATTATTTAAGTCGTTGTATCGGGCGAGTAAGGTGTCTTTTGCCGTTCCTTGGGTTACACCAGGACTATTTGGACTACCAAAAGTAACAGCGCCACTACCGGCTTCTATTAAAAAAGAATCAGAGTGCCCATGATAGCAACCTGAAAACTTGATGATTTTATCTTTACCTGTAAAACCTCTTGCCAATCGAATAGCACTCATGCATGCTTCGGTTCCTGAATTTACAAATCTAATTTGATCAACATTAGGAGCCATTTTACAAGCAAGCTCGGCAATCTTAGTTTCAAGTGCTGTTGGGATTCCAAATGAAGTTCCTTTTCGCGCGCTTGACATTAAAGCATTCACAACCTCCTCATGCGCATGACCCAAGATCATTGGTCCCCATGAGGCAATAAAATCTATATATTGATTTGCATCTGCATCAAATAAATATGCCCCCTCAGCTTTTTCAATAAAAATAGGCTCACCACCGACAGATTTAAAGGCCCGAACAGGTGAATTTACCCCTCCTGGTATTACTTTTTTTGCGGCAGAAAACAATTTACTTGAGCGCGCGTAGGTGTATGTGTCATTCCTTTTCATTATCTTATATTTGCAGCACGAAAATAGCAATAATAAGAACGTATGACCTTCGAATCTAGCCTAGAATTTGCAAAAAAAATGGATGCTAATGATCCTTTGAATTCCTTTCGAGAAAAATTCCTTTTCCCAGATTTCCACAAAAAAGAAATTATTTATTTTACTGGAAATTCTCTTGGACTTCAGCCTAAGTCAACACGTAAAATGATAGAAGAGGAGCTGGATGATTGGGCTAAATACGGTGTTGAAGGCCACTTTATGTCTCGACGACCTTGGTATAGCTACCACGAACAGCTCACAGAATTAAGTGCTTATGTCGTTGGAGCTAAACCTATTGAAACTGTCGTTACGCACTCCTTAACAACGAACATCCATTTACTGATGGTTTCGTTTTATCAACCCAATGGAAAAAGAACGAAAATTCTTTGTGAAAAGAAGGCATTTCCAAGCGATCAATACGCTTTAATGTCTCAGCTTGAATTCCATGGTTATAATAAAGAACATCTTATTGAAATTGGTCCTAGAGATGGTGAAGAAACCATTCATCATGAGGATATTCTTAGTGCAATTGATAAACATAAGGATGAACTTGCACTTGTTTTTATGGGTGGCGTAAATTATTACACAGGACAATTCTTTAATCTACAAGAAATCACAAAGGCTGGTCATAAAGCAGGCGCTATAGTTGGTTTTGATTTAGCTCATGCCGCTGGAAATGTAAACCTGTCATTACACGATTGGAATATTGACTTTGCAACATGGTGCTCCTACAAATATTTAAACTCATCTCCTGGAGGGGTCTCTGGAATATTTGTACATGAAAAACATGCTGAAAACGCAGAGCTTAAGAGGTTCGCTGGTTGGTGGGGCCATGATAAGGAACAACGTTTTCTCATGGAAGACCAATTCGTTCCTATCAAGGGTGCCGAGGGATGGCAATTAAGCAACGCTCCCGTATTGGGGATGGCCGCGCATCTATCGTCACTGCAAATATTTAAGGATGCTGGGATGGAACGAATAGGTTCAAAACGTGATTTAATTACTGCTTACCTTGAATACCTTATACTTAAAGTTTCTGCAGAAAATGGCAATTTTCTCAAAATCATCACACCAAACTCTATTTTTGAAAGGGGTTCTCAATTGTCCCTAGTATTAGAAAAAGACGGAAAAAAGAAGTTTGATTTACTTACAGAGCAAGGAATCATTGCTGACTGGAGGGAGCCAAATGTAATTCGAATTGCTCCAGCACCTCTTTACAACTCCTTTGAAGATTGCTGGCATTTTGCAGAGGTCCTCGGGAGATAGTTTTCTTAAAGATTACCTTGAACTAATTGAACTACTGTTTCAGAAAAATACATATGCTCTAAAGTTCTTATTTTCAAGCTTAACGTTTCTGGTGTTTCGTTTGGTTCAAGACCGACCTTAAATTGGGCAATAATTTGTCCCTCATCGTAGGCTCCATTAACAAAATGGATACTTATACCTGATTCACTGCTTTTAGACGCAATAACTGCTTCATGAACGCGCATTCCGTACATGCCTTTTCCACCAAATTTAGGCAATAGGGCAGGATGAATATTTACAATTTTATTTGGAAAAGAATCAATAAAAGACTCAGGAATTAATTTTAAAAAACCAGCAAGAACAACCCAGCTAATGTCTTTTTTTATACAAAGCCCAAGAATATCCTCCTGAGTTTTAAGGTTCCATGTAAGAAAATGAAATTCTACCCCCTTTTCTTTACAAGCATTTTGGACCTTTAAATTGTGTTTTGAACTATAGACCAAAGCAACGTCAATCGTCTGAGAGGAGCTGTATTCATCCAGCATTTTCAAGGCGTTCGAGCCCTCTCCTGATATAAAAATCGCAATCCTCCTCATAGCTTGTGGGTGCAAAGATAAGTTAATGTCATGTTATTTTACATTATATCAAGAGGGTTCAGTTGATAAATAATTGAACTTTATGTTGTTAATTGGCCATATCTTTTTTTTCTTTGCAACCATAAACATAAAAATATAAAAGATGTCAGATATCAGAGAAAAAGTTGTAGCAATCATCGTAGACAAATTAAACGTTGAAGAAAGTGAGGTTGCAAACGAAGCAAGTTTTACAAATGACTTAGGGGCTGACTCCTTAGACACTGTTGAGTTAATCATGGAATTCGAAAAGCAATTTAATATTTCTATTCCAGACGATAAAGCAGAAGGAATTCAAACTGTTGGTGATGCAATAGACTACATCACAGAGAACGCAAAATAAGAAGAGCAATCTTTATAAATCTTTATGGAGTTAAAACGAGTAGTAGTTACTGGTCTTGGCGCGCTTACCCCGATAGGTAATACAACGTCAGAATTTTGGAAAAATTTGACCGCTGGTCAGAGCGGTGCTGCACCTATAACTCACTTTGATGCATCATTATTTAAAACGCAATTCGCTTGTGAAGTGAAAGATTTTAATGTCAATGATTTCATCGACCGTAAAGAAGCGCGTAAAATGGACTTATTCACGCAGTATGCCATGGTTTCAAGCGATGAAGCCTTGGCAGATGCGGGTATCCTTGATGCCGACCCAAACCTTGACCGCATCGGTGTTATATGGGGTTCTGGTATTGGCGGATTAAATACATTTCAAGAAGAAGCTAAAAGTTACTTTGCAAGTGATGGGCCTCCGCGCCTAAATCCTTTCTTTATTCCGAAAATGATTGCGGATATGGCAGCAGGTCAAATCTCAATCAAAAATAGCTTAAGAGGGCCAAACTATGTTACTGTTTCTGCTTGTGCATCTGCAACCAATGCTATTATTGATTCCTTTAACATCATACGCCTAGGAAAAGCTGACGCCATCGTAACTGGCGGTTCAGAAGCTTGTGTTAACGAAATGGGTATGGGAGGATTCAATGCGCTCCGTGCACTTTCCACTCGAAATGAAACACCACAAACTGCCTCTAGGCCATTCGATGCTGAGCGAGACGGTTTTGTTTTAGGTGAAGGCTCAGGAGCCTTGATCCTAGAAGAATATGAGCATGCCCTAAAAAGGGGTGCTAAAATTTATGCCGAAGTTATTGGTGGTGGAATGTCTGGAGATGCTTATCATATGACAGCTCCACATCCTGAAGGGCTCGGCGCAAAAAATACTATGATTGCAGCATTAGAAGATGCTGAAATTAATCCAGAAGATATCGATTATGTTAATGTTCACGGTACCTCAACACCTTTGGGTGACGTAGCGGAAGTTAAAGCAATCGAGGAAGTCTTCGGAGAGCATGCCTATAATTTGAATATTAGTTCCACAAAGTCTATGACAGGTCATCTGCTCGGTGCAGCAGGTGCAATTGAAGCCATAGCTTGTGTCTTATCTGTTAAAGAAGATATCGTTCCTCCTACAATAAATAATACAATTCCAGATCCAGCTCTCGATGAAAAGCTGAACTTCACTTTCAATAAAGCACAAAAAAGAACGGTTAATATTGCGCTCTCCAATACTTTTGGTTTTGGGGGACATAATACAAGCATTATTGTTAAAAAACATACGCCCTAGATTCTGAAAATACCTTTGTTTAAAAAGAAAAAGACAGAGGGTGAACTTAAACTCTATCGTTTCATTCTCAGTAAATTTGGTTATCGGCCAAACAAAATCTTCTATTTTCAAAAGGCCATCACCCATAAATCTTTTATTTCCCATTCAGACAACGAATATTCCAATGAACGTCTAGAGTTTTTGGGAGATGCCATACTTGATTCCATTACTGCAGAATTTCTTTTCTTGAAATTTCCTGAAAGTAATGAAGGTGCTTTAACAAAGCTCAAATCGAAAATAGTAAACCGAAAAAACCTATGTAAACTGGGAGAGGATATCGGAATTCGTGAGGTATTGCTTTATAACAACAACCGTTCAATCAATATTTCTACACTTGAAGGTAATGCATTTGAAGCCCTTATCGGCGCTATTTATTTAGATGGAGGTTACCTCAAAGTAAAAAAAATTTTAGAACGAAATATCTTTAAACGATACCTGAACTTCACCCAACTGCTCGAGGAAGAAATTGATTTCAAATCAAAACTTTTCATTTGGTGCCAAAGAAAAAAACTAGAGCTCAACTTCAACTTATTATCAGAGGAGCACAAAAATGGCAAGTGGGAGTATAGTATACAGGTTCAAATCAACCAACAAGAGTACGGCATGGGAAAAGGCCCTTCAAAAAAAGTAGCGGAGCAGAATGCTTCTAAAGAAACTTTTGAGTTATTAGGCGAAATTTGAATTTTGATTTAAACATAATATTTGCTTACTTTGTAGCTGACTTTCTAAAACAACAACAATGAATTCTACAGACTTTTTCTACTTATTAGGCGACTTATTTCAATGGACCTTTGGAATTTTTGAACTCATTGGTAATTTATTTAACTACTTTTTAATTTTGGTTATTTCTGGTGGACTGTGCTATTGGATGAATATTCAAAGAAAATTGAACGGGTTATCCAATGTGCCTGTTGAGATTAAGGACAATGAAGGTTGGTATAATAATAAAGACCAAAAGTTAAAATAGACTCAGGGCAACTGTACCTCTTCACTTTGCGTTAATACACTAACTAAACAAAAACTGTGAGGAATTTTACGTTTCTAATATTTTTATTCTCTTTATGTTTCAATGTCAGTCTTGCGCAGACCGTTGTTGCTCCTGATTGTTCAGATGCCGTAGACAATAATATATGTACTGATGCTTCCTTTCAGATTGATCCTAATGGTGCAGGACTCGAAGAGCTCAACGGAAACATTTCTAATCCAGGGACAAACCCAGGGTCAGGAAATGCAGGCTGTCTACTCACTGGGGAAACCAACAGTACTTGGATGATCATTAATATTTCCGGGTCAGGTTTACTAGAGTTTTCTTTTGGTCAAGATGGAGGAACGGGTTGTCTTGATTGGATTATGTGGCAGTATTCCGCAAGCGCATGCGATGATATATTCAACAATACTTTAGCGCCTATACTTTGTAATTGGAATGGTCAATGCGAAGGGTTTACTGGTGTTGCCAATACACTCCCTCCTGGAGGAGCTGGGTCCAATTTTGAACCTGCATTGAATGTAAACGCTGGTGAACAATATCTTGTATGTTTATCAAATTACAGTTCTCAAACAACCACACTACCTTTAAACTTCTTTGGAACTGCAGATGTCACATGCGAAGCTGTACTTCCCATTACCGTTAATGATGCCACAATATGTCCTGGAGACAATGCTGTTTTAACAGCTACTGGAGCCACTGATTATTTATGGGCAGAAACGAATGAGACAACTGCGACTATAACGGTATCTCCTTCGGTAACTACAACATATTCTGTAACGGGTACCGAAATATTACCGGATGGTGTTGTAGCTGTGGGAATTGGAGAAGGAACTGTAACTGTTTTAGATCCGAATGACCCACAATGCAGTTGCTCTGTTGACGCATCAAATACAGGCCCCATATGTTTTAATGCAACCTTTGGTCTCAATGCCTCAACGGTCAGTAACGGAACTTATGAATGGGACATTCTAGGTTCCAATATAGGGTCAGGTCAAAACCTAACCAACCTAGCCGCATTAGCGCCAGGAACTTGGCCTATTCAAGTGACAGCTACAGATGATAACGGTTTTGTTTGTACAGATGTAACTCAGCTCATCATTCTTCCCCCTACTGACCCTACTTGTAGCTGCGAAATATCTGCAACAAATACAGGTCCAATTTGCTATAATGCGACTTATGACCTTAGTGCAACTGCAGTAAGTAATGGCACGTACGAATGGGTCGTAGACGGCGTTATTTTGGGTACCGAACAAAACTTGACCGGGTTAGATGCTCTAGATCCTGGTACTTGGACCGTCACAGTAAGTGCATTGGATGATAATGGATTTAGCTGTTCGGCAACAACCGATGTTGTAGTGCTGTCTGAAACAGATCCTTCATGCAGTTGTACCGTGAACGCCTCGAACACAAGTCCAATTTGCTTAAACGAGTATTATAACTTATCTGCAGTTTCAACAAGTAATTGCACTTATGAATGGTCTCTATATGGGAATTCGATTGGGACTGATCAAGACATGAATGATTTAGAAGGCTTAGCCGCTGGTTCTTTTGATTTTCAGGTAATTGCAACAGATGAAAATGGTTATACCTGCTCAGCGACCACATCTGTTATTGTAAATCCATTGCCTTCAATTTATGCAGGTATAGATGAACAAGCATGTTATGGAGAGGATATTTCCATAAGCGCTTCTGGGGGTATCTCATATAATTGGAATGATGGAACGCAATGGTTCAATAATATTACCAATGATATCACTTTCAATATTACTTCAAATAACACCTATACCGTTGAAGGTGTAGATGCAAATGGTTGTATTAACTTTGATACAATGAGCGTATTTTTAAATACGACGCAAATCCCTATTTTAAATAGTGAAGACAATTCAATTTGTGCAGGAGCTTCTGTTGAATTGATAAATTTAAATACAGATGCAGAGGCTACCAATTGGTATTTTTCAGACGGTTCTGAAGCTGTAGGAACAAACAATCCAAGTCCTTTCTTCTTCAGTGACCCAGGTTGTTATGATTTAACTATTGCAATGACTGATAACAATGGTTGTGATACAACTATGAGCTATAACAATATTGTATGCGCTGAAGAGGCAGTAGCAGCATTCTATGTGAATCCTGGTACAATTGGCCCTGGTAATAGTGAGGTTCAATTCTTTAATACTTCAGCAGGTGCAGTTTCTTATATTTGGGATTTCGGAGATGGTAACGGATCTACACTTGCGGAAAGTTCACACACCTTTGATGTGACGCTTCAAACGGGTTATCAAGTTACATTAATTGCGTTCTCTCCTATTGGATGTGAAGATTCTGTTTCTCTACCAATCATATACCAGGAGGAACTTATTTACTATATCCCTAACTCTTTTACTCCTGATGCTGATGAACATAACCAGACATTCATGCCCGTCTTTACAAGCGGTTTTGACCCATTTAATTACGAAATTTCCATATACAATCGATGGGGTGAGATGATATGGAAATCATTTGATCACACTCAAGGTTGGGATGGTACATTTAGCTCCAATCGAGGAATTCCTGTACAAGAAGGACAATATACCTGGGTAATAAAATTCAAACCAAAAGATACAGACGGAAAAGTCGTTATCCATGGAATCGTAAATGTATTAAAGTAAATTTACTTATCTGAGTTTAAATTTGCCTTAAGAAAATCTCTGTTCATTCTTGCGATATTCTCTAAGGAAATTCCTTTAGGACACTCAACTTCGCATGCTCCTGTATTTGTGCAGTTTCCAAAACCTTCTTCATCCATTTGCCTTACCATGTTCTGAACACGCTTTTTAGCTTCAACTTTCCCTTGAGGAAGTAAAGAATATTGAGAAACCTTAGCACCTACAAAAAGCATTGCTGAACTATTTTTACAACTTGCAACGCAAGCACCACAACCAATACATGCTGCAGCTTCAAATGCACTGTCTGCATCAGCTTTAGGAATGGGGATAGCATTGGCATCCATAGTATTGCCAGAAGTGTTTACAGAAACAAATCCTCCTGATTGCTGGATACGATCAAAAGCAGACCTATCGACAATAAGATCTTTAATAATAGGAAATGCCTTAGAACGCCAAGGTTCAATGTATATAGTATCTCCATCCTTGAAGCTTCGCATGTGAAGCTGACAAGTAGTATTATGCGTTTGAGGACCATGAGCCCTACCGTTAATAAAAAGAGAACATGAACCACAGATTCCTTCTCTACAGTCATGATCAAAAGCAACAGGAGCTTTTTTACCTAGTATTAACTGCTCATTGAGTTGGTCTAACATTTCAAGAAAAGAGCTATCGGTAGAAACTTTGTCTAATGCGTAGGTTTCTAATGTTCCTTTTGATTCAACATTTTTCTGTCTCCAGACTTTTAAAGTAATATTTATGAATTTTGATGCCATAATTTCTTATTTACTTGTAATTTCTTTCTGCAATTTTAATTGACTCGTATGCTAATTCTTCTTTATGAAGTTTGGAATTGTTAGCATCCATACCATTGTATTCCCAAGCTGCCACATATTTAAAATTCTGATCGTCTCTTAATGTTTCACCCTCTTCATCTTGGTATTCTTCTCTAAAGTGGCCACCGCAAGACTCGTTTCGTTCCAATGCATCCTTTGCCATTAGCTGACCAAGTTCTAGTAAATCAGCCACCCGCATAGCTTTTTCAAGCTCCGCATTCATTTCACCTGCCTCACCCGGAATGAAAACATCATTATAAAAAGCATCTCGCAATTCGGACAACTCAGAAATTGCTGTCTTTAGTCCAGATTCACTTCTGCTCATACCAACCTTGTTCCACATTATCAAACCAAGTTTTTTATGGAAATAATCTACTGAATGTGAGCCTTTCACAGCAATTAACTTTTCGATAGATGCTTTCACATCTCCCTCTACTTCATCAAACTCCTTTGAATCCGTTGGAATCTCACCTGTTCGTATTTCATTGGCAAGGTAATTCGCTATCGTATAAGGTAAAACGAAATAACCATCAGCAAGTCCTTGCATTAAAGCAGATGCTCCAAGTCGGTTTGCACCATGGTCTGAAAAATTTGCCTCACCTGCAACAAAACATCCAGGAATTGTACTCTGAAGATTATAGTCTACCCAAACTCCGCCCATTGTGTAATGTACAGCCGGATATATTTTCATCGGTGTTTCATATGGATTTTGATCCGTTATCTGCTGGTACATTTGAAATAAGTTACCATACTTTTCTTCTACCCATGCTTTACCGAGCCTAACAACGGTATCTTCAGTAGGATTATGATCTCCCTTTGCATAAGCTACTTGTTTACCTTTACTTCGAATTTCTGATGCAAAATCTAGATAGACTCCTTCATTTGTGTCATTGGCTTCTATTCCATATCCCTCATCGCAACGTTCTTTCGCAGCTCTTGAAGCCACATCACGCGGAACTAAGTTTCCAAAAGCAGGATATCTTCTTTCTAAGTAATAATCTCTATGCTCTTCTGCGATTTCTGTAGGTTTCAATTTACCTTGACGCACTGCTTCAGCATCTTCTTTTCGTTTAGGGACCCATATTCTACCAGAGTTCCTAAGCGACTCAGACATGAGCGTAAGTTTTGATTGATTTGTACCATGAACAGGAATACAAGTCGGATGAATTTGCACGTAACATGGGTTTGCAAAATGTGCACCTCGCTTATGTATTTTCCAAGCGGCAGATACATTGCTACCCATAGCGTTTGTAGAGAGGAAGTATACATTTCCATAACCTCCTGAAGCAATAACAACAGCATGCGCTGAATGACGTTCCAGCTCTCCAGAAACTAAATTTCTTGCAATAATTCCTCTTGCCTTTCCATCCACTTTGACAAGATCCATCATCTCGTGTCTGTGATACATTTTTACACGTCCTAATCCTATTTGTCTAGATAATGCCGAATAGGCCCCAAGAAGTAATTGTTGACCTGTCTGACCTGCCGCATAAAAAGTTCTTCTTACCTGCACACCACCGAATGAGCGGTTATCTAAAAGACCACCATATTCGCGCGCAAAAGGAACACCTTGGGCAACACACTGGTCAATAATATTTGCAGAAACTTCAGCCAATCGATACACATTGGCTTCTCTTGATCGGTAATCTCCACCTTTGATAGTATCGTAAAATAGTCGATAAACACTATCTCCATCGTTCTGATAATTCTTCGCAGCATTTATGCCTCCTTGAGCGGCTATTGAATGCGCTCGTCGCGGTGAATCTTGAAAACAAAAGGTTTTAACATTGTAACCCATCTCGCCCAATGAAGCGGAGGCAGATGCACCTGCTAATCCGGTTCCAACAACAATAACATCTATTTTAGGTCTGTTATTTGGAGCCACTAATTTCATGTGGTTCTTATGATCTGTCCACTTTTTTTCTATTGGACCTTTTGGTATTTTAGAATCTAAACTTGACATAGTATTAATTTCTAGCTAATTAAATATAAAAACACAGGTATGATTGCAAATAAGCCCGGAACCACAACCGAAAAAGCCCTACCAAATGTTTTAATTAAAGGGGTGTAAGTAGGATGGTTCAGTCCCAGAGATTGAAATGCCGAAGCAAATCCATGCCATAAATGGAAACCAAGAACAGCCATAGAAATCACATAGAATAAAGTGCCTAGTAATCCTACTGGAACTCCTGATTCAGATTTGTTTTGTTTACTGAAGTATTGAAGAACTACCGTGTGTAGGTCCTTGTAACCACTGCCGTATTTTAAGTTGGTTCCTTTAACCATAATGTCAAGACCTTTAACCGTAGTTGCTGCTGTATCTTTTGGGATAGGCCCGGTTTGACTGTAATAGAACTCTTTAGTCTCAAAAACTTTGGCATAAGTAGTATCCCCAAAATCTTTATCTGTTTTTGCGAAATAAGAGTGTAAGGGAATTTCTTCAGTGTATTTCATTTTCCACCAAAAATTCGACATATGTGTTGCTATAAAAACAAGTACAAGCGTACCCAATAACGCCATATATCTCGACGGCATTGAAGAGTTGGCACTTGGTTTAGAATAGGCATAAGCAACAGGACGTGCCTTTTTATTCTGAACGAACAATGCAATTCCATCAATGGCATGAAATAATATTGAAAAATAGGTTAAATAGGACAATACCTTAACAGCAGGATTGTGCGTCATAAAGTATGCATATTCATTAAAAACCCTTCTTCCCTCCTCTCCCGTGGAGAAAATAAGCTGAAGATTCCCTAATAAATGTCCTACTAAAAACAGGCATAAGAATAAACCAGTCAAGGCCATCCAATATTTTTTGGCTATTGACGATTTTATAAATGCAGAATTGCTCATATACGTGGTACTTTTAAATCGCTACAAAGTTACTCCTATTCAACAATACTCTATAAAAAAGGTTCTTATTTAGAATAATTATA
>Ga0206130_10004039_pt1 | contig 18453 bp, 13 predicted proteins | sample Helgoland_Spring_9_FD_148637 | JGI IMG/M metagenome (GOLD analysis project Ga0206130, IMG submission 148637) | Pelagic subsurface seawater microbial communities from Kabeltonne, Helgoland, North Sea - Helgoland_Spring_Bloom_20160512_1 | ecosystem: Environmental > Aquatic > Marine > Epipelagic ... | reverse complement strand
TCCGCTTGAGGCACCTGCGTTTGTTAAAGCAATAGGGGCGTTGCTGCCGTCAACGATGTAGTATTGAGGGGCACCATTGTATGTGTTGTCGCCATGTTTAAGATGCACACTCCCGATTGCTTCTACTGTCACTAAACCTGTGTCACCATCTCCATTGAGATCAACTTTAATCTTATCTCCATGCTCATCGAGAGCATCGCTGAATTTCTCTTCATCTTCCCATAACTTAGCTTTAATACTGGAGACGAAGTTGCCAGACGCATCAACCCTCCACACATCATATTTTACGTTTGTATGCTCTAATAATAGCTCATAGTGGTCACCATTTTTCTGAACTTGGGTAGCATTTAAACCACCATTGGAGTTTGGATCTATTGTAACATTTTTTATGATGATGCTATCGCTGCCATGACCATCATCCAAGTGATGTTTGTTGCCGCTTATATCCATCAAATTATTAGGATTTATTCCTGTGGGGATGATATCATCATTGTTTAAATCAACTCCGAACATTGATTCGTATTGCATATAAGGCCGAATTTCAACGTAGTTGCCAGTTTTTATAAAATCAGTACCTTTGGACACACCTGATGCATCATACTTACGAGCCATATACCCATAGTTAGAGTCGCGACTGTTGGCCCATTCTTCCCTTTGAAACAGAACCCAAAAATTACCATTGGGATAGTCATTCTGATAACCCTCATTAGTAAAACTTTCTTCAACGTGAAGCGGGGTGTCCGTAAACGAATATCCAGGTGCATACTTAGGCCCATCAAACCTAATGCTGTTACCATTCGCATCTAAAATATAATGTTGGTTGCCACTCTTACCTAGGCTGAAATTCCCAATTTCTTCGATAACGCTCAAATCAGAGGCATTAGGATTAACAATATGATAAGCAGTATTGCTCTTTGAGAGCCAATAATTACCGTTTTTTTCGATGCTTGTGAGTTCTTCACTGCTCATGTTTTATTCCGATTATTTATATTTTTTCATATGGTTTGCAAAAACACTCTGAATTTGTACAAAAGAGAACACACCTGTAGTCTTGGTTAAATTCCATTTTACCATTACCAACAGCCTATTTCTAAAAGTAAACGGTTAGAATTTAATCAAAAAAGGATAGGTAAAATACTAATTAGTATAGGTAGCACTTTGCATTGTTTAATGTAGACATTGGAAGTGCATGTTTTGCAACGTAGCTTTATTCAGACAATCGGGTTTATATGAGACCTTGATCGCATTTTACTTAGAAAATTGTTAGCAAACAAAATGAGCTTTTGCCAAGTCCAGCTTTCTGGCATTTAGAGTTTGGAGCATAACATCCGCTTCTCAATTGGGCTGCACATTTTATCAACAAATGCCTGGAATAATGACACTGCTTCTGCCGGTCATCCGGTATGCGAGGAGACCAACCCATTCCTTCACGCCAGTGTTCAGGACGGCGAGGTTGTCCACTAGATTTCAACCTACTTTATCCAAAAGTTTCCATTATGGTAATCGTTGGGGTAGGGTATCAGGTCGTGCCAGCCTGCTGTAATTAGGCAAACGCTGGCGTCGTTAATCTATGCCATATTGCCCTTTTAGTTCGGTTAGATATCTTCCGCGCCGCTCAGCATAAGTATTCCCGCTGGTAGTGTGACAACCAGATTTGGTGGGTAGGCACGCTCGAGTGTTCATGACGAAATTGCCAAGCGGAAAAAAGCCAATCAGTGGCGTGATGCTCAGTGCTTTTGCAAGGCTTTGGGATGCCGCAAGAACGTGCCCTCTTGGTAAAAATATGAGGGCCAAGGTAAAAAACAACACAAGAAGTGTTTCTGGACGGACTAGAAGTCAGATAGCCATGCTGGCAAGAAAAAGATTTAATCCAATGAATGTGTCTCTATGGTTAGGCTTTGCTGGTGCGAATACGAATGACGGTGTCTTTGATATTCTTCTTGAAAGTGGTTGAATGATCTGCTCCACGGCTGCGCGTTTGTGAGATAAAGCTGAATAGGAATGGTTGTGCGAAAAATGCAGATTTCAAAGATTGGGGTTTTTGTTTGAATGTCTTCTTTTTATGTTAAATACCAGACGAGTTTCCTCCGGGAAAGCCGAACAGCCAGCTATTATATGGGATAAAGCATTGCTGAAAAAGCTCCGAATACTGCGTCCATACGAAGAAAAAGAACAGCAAGCCTACATAAGGAAGCGCACAATGCAGTGAGCGGTTAAACCTGAACGGCATATACTGTATACGGGTAAAAATTATCGTTTGGATTGGTATAAAATAATATCCTAATCTGTCACCGATGACACTGGAGATTGGGAGAAGTAGGAAAGTCAGTCCCATACCGATTGCCCCTATGCTTGCGAGGCTGTAGTCGTGAGGAAACGTTTGCATCCACTTCTCTCGAAGGAATAGAAAAAAATATAGGGTAGACAAGCCAAGGAGGCCAAGACGAAAAACCGCACCAAAAGCCTCTTTGCCCGTTCCTATATAACGGCTGGATGCTATTTCTGCAGTTTCTCCGCTAGCGAGTAGAAGTATGCCGGGAATGGCAAGAATTGCTAACATTGCTAATCGTGACTTGGTGTATTTTCCGGTTGCCACAGGCAACAAAAGTAAGAAAATGAGAGCACTGGTGTGCCATCCGGCGGCAATAACCACCCAAAATGCAAACCAGATCTGGCGACGATCGATGAATGCCGCGAATGCGATGCAAACTAGTCCGATGGCTGCTCCCTGCCGGATCGTTGACATTGGCATGTTGACAATCAAGATCGGAAACAGAAGCACCATAAATCCTAAAGGATCAGGCTGTCGACGTGCCAAGATGTGAACACCTATGAAAAATACAGCACTTGAGACAATATTTACAACTGGATACGGCAACCCCATATCTCTGATCCACCATAAGAGTGTCCACCAAATTGGTTCGCGTGAGTTTATGACATATGACCAGTCGATGTTTTCGGCGATCAAGTACTGATTGTAATATCCCGGCCAATCGCACCCAACCATGTAGCGGAATGATGAAAATAGAAAAAGTCCAATTAGAACCAAGAAATAGCTTTGCTGGCGTAATCTCTGCTCGCTCGAAAGTGCAAAGCGAAGCATGAATAGAGCATTCGCTAAACCAAAATAAAGCATCAGTTATTTAGCCCTAATTCTCTGCCTTTGGCGACACTGCGCAGTATCTTTGCCATTCTCGGCCCCTGAATTTGAAGGCTAAATGTCTTTTCAACCTTCAACCGCCCTGCTTCACCCATTCGTCGACGAAGTTCTGGATCTCGGGCAAGTGTCGTTAGAGCGTTGTGCCATTCGTCCTCTGTCTCGGCAAGAAAACCGTTCACGCCCGGCTCGACAATTTCACGATTAACGCCGACAGGTGACGCTATCACAGGCAAACCACACGCCATATACTGTATAAGTTTGTACCCACATTTGCCACGATTAAAAGGTGTGTCAGGCAATGGCATCAAACCTATATCCATGCCATTGATCAGCGATATTTCTGATTCCTCTGACCAAGGAAGAAATTCAATTGTACCACTTTTTCGAGGTGTTGGCTCCGCTCCAACAACACGGAACATAGCGCCTTCAGTCGCTGCAACATGCACTACCCAACTGGCAAAATTCAAGGCATAAGTGGACCAAGTATATGGCGTGCCAATCCAGCCGAGCCGCAACTTGCCATCTTCATTTTTTCTAAAAGCCTGTTGATAGGCCGACGTATCGACAACCGTCGGAAGTATTTCGACGCGATTTGCGCCAGCCTTATGAGCCCGATCAGCTAGGTATTGATTGCCGGCAATGACCGTAGCCGAAGCTTGCATAACTTGATTAATCTTTTGCCCTAAAAGACTTTGGATCATGGAGTGGCGGTGCTGGTCGTACTGGTGAAAAATCGCATCGTCGTAATCAGTAACCACCGGGATGTTTCTTGGCCAGAACATTTTCTCAATTCCCCAAGGAAACCATGGCAAAGCTTCCTTTTCGAGCCAAACGACATCTGCCTGCTCCCGCATGTGGTACATGCGACGCAAAAGAGACTTGGTAAGCGTTCCTGCGAACCGCCGCCCCGCGTACATTTGTTCCAAGTATTGTGCATCGAAAAGGCTCTCTACGCGTACATCTAAACCGGCTTGAGCCAAATATGGGATATACTGCATTATCCGTAGGCGACTTGACGCGCCTTGACGATCATAACGCGTTAGAATGAAAACCTTCATAAATTTTTTACTTTTAGGCCGCGCCTAATTGGATGTTTTTCAAGGCGCAAGTCGGCTGTTCCTTCAATGCTCGATTGTTTCATTGCTTTACGTCTTCTTTTTGTTTGCCTGAAAAATTAAGTCGGTTGCCTATCTTGCAGACCAGCCAATTGAAAAGAATAGATGTGGATGAGCCAGCGCGTGCGAAAACCGTTATTTTCATTTCACCGCCCCGGCCATGTGGCAAGATTCCATTCCAAATTCTGCATGCAAAGCCGTAAAGTGGCTCAGGATTTGTTTAAGTCCGTTTATATTCGCATCAATATCTTGGCCAAAATTATGTGGATGCCACCATAGGTGATAGACTCGGCCCTTTTTTGCCGCCATCGTCATGTTCCGCTTAATCATCTTGAGATGCAGAGGGTGGGCCTTCCCAAGCTGGCCGCTGCAAGGGCGCAAAAAATGACTTGCTGGTACATTCGTACAGTCTTGTATATCCAATGAAAACGATGTGTCCCCAAACATTCCTGTATGCGCATCCAACAAGCGGCTGGCACGTCGCAGCATGGTTTGATCTTTGTTCGGTGTCGAACGGTATATCGTTTGTCCTGGAGTCCCGCGATAAACCTTGATTCCAAGCCTCTTGCAGATCTGCAAATGCGCCGACGCATATTGATTACGTGGAAAAACAATTGACTTCAAATTTATTTTTCGACGCTTGGCCAAAGCGATTGCTGCCACGAGGTCTGCCTCGAATTGAATTTGCGTTTGGCCTGGCTCCAAGCAGTAGAAATGCGACAGTGTATGTGTCCCGATTTCTTGATGTGGCGTCTGCTGGATGCGCTCGACAAGAGAAGCCCCGAAAAAATACGGGTCCTGCCTCTCATCTCTGCCGACGTCGTCAAGGTAAGCGTAAGAAGAAAGTCGACCAACATCATAACTTGGCCAGAGATCACGCGGTGGCAGGCTTTCCATCAATTCGTCGCGTGATCCGCACATCGCAAACCCGACCGTGGCCCAAGTTGCAGAAATACCATGTGAATCAAAGAGTTCTAGGATGTGCGGTATAGCTTCTCTCGCGCCGATGATATTGCCACCGTAACTAGCGCAGTCTGCATGATCGCGTACACCCCATAGCAGTTCAAAATCCAGAGAGATGATTAATTGTCCTAGCATTGTCGGTATTACGCTTTATCGGTCATTTGGAGGCTGCGCCACGGCGGGCGCGGCTTCAGGATCAACTGGGTGTCCAAGGATATCTGCATAAAGCTTTCGATACGCCTCAGTCCTGACTGTTTGGCGCTAAAGGCAGATCAGATACTCCGGCATTCACAAACACCGTGTTGGGGAATTGAGCTAGCTTTGTCCTAGCTACGGAAAGCGTTTCAGGCGAAGGGTCGATAAAAGCCAGTTTTGCAACTTTTGGTGCTACCATCAGTGCCCAGCGCCCTGACCCACCACCCATGCTAAACCCCTCAGATTCTTCGGGCAAAGAGTCCCAAGGAAAAATATGAAAATAGGTATCAAACAGAAAAGCGTGTTTGGCATCACCAAGTGCCTCCTGGTCGAAACGTACCCATTCGACACCGAACGAAGACACTGTTTTTGGATCAATGTTATTCATTTTTGTGCAGCCAGCCATACCTGAAACATCAAAATCGCCCAAAGTCTTGTCGTCCAGTCCCTACGTCCTGACAGGTGCTCTGCCCATGTCTGGCAAATAATCTTTGGATCGAAAAAGCCATCTTTTTCTATGCGTTCATACGAAAGAAACTCTTCTGCCCAGTCACGCAGCGGACCACGCAGCCATATCCCAATCGGAATTGCAAAGCCCGCTTTGGGTCTTTCGATTATCTCACGCGGGACATGCTGATACAGGACCTGCCGCAAGGCCCACTTGCCTTGACCATCGTGAATTTTCATGGCCATCGGTAGACGCGTGGACAGCGCAATTACGTCAGGGTCGAGGAACGGTGTTCGCGTTTCCAGGCTGACACCCATAGCAGCGCGGTCAACCTTGCACAGAATGTCATCAGGCAAATAACTGCGCATGTCCTGCACCATCATCAGCATGGCAGGATCATCAACGCCGTTCTCTGGCAACGGATCATCGATTTGGGAGGTCGGGTCTTTGGAGATACCTAGCATAATCCCTGCCTCAAGCGACCACTCGCTGATAAGCGATCTATATAGGTCATCGGTTGTTTTGACGGTCCTGAGGCGATCGCCAAGCCGGTGCACTTTGTCTCCAAGCCTAGAAATACCATTGTTTCCTGACCGCAGGCGATTATACTTAGAGCCGGCTGCATCCCAAACGGAAAGGGGTATGGAACTAATTACTTTGCCCAAGCCCTGGCGGAGAGGATGAGGCAGCAGTGCAAACCGGTCCCATATCTTGGGGCCCCAAAAATATCTGTTATAACCACCAAACAGCTCATCGCCCCCGTCACCTGACAGTGCAACCGTCACATGTTGGCGCGCTGCACTGCACACCAGATACGTTGGTATTTGTGAGGAATCTGCAAAGGGTTCGTCATAGAGATCTGGCAGAAGGGGCATCACGTCACGTGCATCTGCGTCAGTGACATGCAGCTTGGTATGTTCGGTGCCCAGGTGGCGAGCGACAGCGGCGGCATAGGGGGATTCGTCGAAAGCGGCCTCATCAAATCCGATAGTGAAGGTCTGCACTGGGCGTTCGCTTTGCGCCTGCATCAACGCCACGATGGCAGAGCTGTCCACACCACCGGAAAGAAATGCCCCTAGAGGCACATCCGAGATCATCTGCCTTTGTACCGCCTTGCTGAGAACCTCACTGAGTGCCGCAACCGCATCGCCTTCGTCTTCGATCTGGTTCTGTGCGCCTGCCTGAATCTCTGCGTTCAAATCCCAATACCGGCGGATGCCAATGCTACCATGATGCCCGCCAGGGCGGATCGGGTTCACCGGAGGACCGGCAGGCGGCGCACCATCAACCGTGAGGATGGTCCCTGGTTCTAGTTTGTAGAGGCCGGGATGAATGCTGCGCGGGGCGGGTACATACATAAAGCGCAGATATTGTGCCAGTGCGTCGCGGCACACTTCAGTCGGACAGTTGGGGTGCGCCCGCAGTGCCTTGAGCTCTGAGCCGAATACGAGCGCCTGCCCAGCCCATCCCCAGTAGAACGGCTTTTCCCCCATTCTGTCCCGCGCCAGAGAGAATTGCTTTTCTGAGCGGTCCCAGAGTGCGAGCGCAAACATGCCTTTCGCGCGCTGAAGCGTCTCATCGAGTCCCCAATGCGTAATTCCCGCAAGCAGGGTCTCAGTATCGGAGTGTCCGCGCCAATCAGGTGTGGCACCGTCTGCTGCGAGGTCATAGCGCATATCGAGGTGGTTGTAGATCTCACCATTGAATACGATGACGTGACACCCACTTTCTGATCGCATGGGCTGCGCACCTGCGTCGGAAAGGTCAAGAATGGAGAGGCGTCGATGCCCAAGCGCCACCTCACCTTCCATCCAATACCCCTCCGCATCCGGTCCACGATGGGCGAGGCTGCGGGTCATGTTTTGCAGGATCGCAGAAGTACGGTCAGTGTCACCTGACCCTAAGGCAAGCAGCCCCGCTATGCCGCACATGCGCTGCCCTCGCCGTGTGCGTTTCGGGAACCAACTTCGACGTAAGCCAAGTTGCGCGCAACCAGGTCAAAGCCGAAGGCGCGTGCGCGACAGCTTTTATGCGAAACGAGGAGGAAAAATCTTTGAGGCATGTCGATCCAATATTTAGGTTGTGCTGTGCGAGGTCGCCAGCCAATAATCTGTCTATCGCCGCCCTTTTGATGTGTGCGTAGAGGTGGGAGGAACAAATTTAGGGGCATGGGGACTAATAATGTTTTCTTGTAAATGTGTGGCAGTTTTGGCAAGGCGAGATTACGCGTTATCAGACATTTGCAGCCTGCGAACCGGCTGGTGCGGCCTCAGGACCATCTGTGCGCCCAAGGATCTCGGCATAAAGCTTGCGATACGCCTCCGTCCCGGCCTCAAGGGAAAATACCTCTTCAGCAGCCTTTCGGCACCGCGACGGCAGATCGGGATTGGATTGCAGCGTCTCTAACTCATCCAGCGTGGTCTTCATTGCGGCTTCTGATCCGTCTTTGACGATCACGCCGACGTTGTAACAGCGGATAATATCCGCCACATCGCCAACGCCCTCGTTGGCCACGACTGGGACGCCGCAGCCCAATGCTTCCCCGAGGCGGGTCGGCGCACTCCCAAGCTTGCTTGTCCCTGACGTGAAAAACATCACGGACGTGGCCTGCTTTTGCAACGCCTCGTGCACGCTCTCTGATGCGCTCGGAAAGATCGAGAGCCGATCGCCGAGCTTGCCATCGATATCTAACGCGGCCCGTACCTTTTCCGCATCATCCCGTGTGACGACTTCAAACCTGGCCTCAGGATCTTTCTGGGCAGCGGTATTAAATAATGTGGCAAGCCAATCCATAAGGAACCAACCACTGAGCACTGTGCCCACACACCCGTACACGCGTTCACTTGGTGGCTTATTTGATCGCTTGAAACGCTGAAGATCGGCACAAGTTGGGATAACGGCAATGTGCTGTCCTTGTAGCTCAGTAGGGTACTGATCCTGAAGATACCCGACAGCCGCGTCGGTCAGTGAGATCACGGCGGCTGCATCGCGCAGGCAAACCTTTTCGAGGCGGGTTAAGACTTTGTGAACGATAGATCCGCGCTGCAATCGACCCGCAGTTATAATTTCCTCCGGCCAGAGGGCGCGCATATCGAAGATGAAAGGCGTGCCTGTAAGGCGGAATACGGTCCATGCCGCTGCGGCAGGCAGGTAAGAGCGTGCATGGATCAGTTGCACATTGCCACGCCTCGCAGCTTGCAGGGCTGACCAGAACATTTCGAACATGCACCAGGCTGGAGCGAGGAGTTTGGGGCTTCGACGAAAGCTCTTGGGGCGCCAGTCAATTCCGTGGGCTTTGCAGTCGGCATCTGCCTTAGCCATTGCTTGGGTATCGGCCAGGTCTTCGGGTTTTTCGAAAGTGATGAGAGCTATCTGATAGTCTCGAGAAAGACCTTTCAGATAGCTCATGACTTGGCTCTGTCCAAGTGGTTCCAGTAGACCGTTTCTGGTGAGGTATAGTATTGATTTCATATGACTATCTGCTTTATATGTAGTGACTAACCTAAGACGCTGTAAATAGCATTACAGCTTCTTCTTGAGCAAGGCTCGAAACATGAGTGCGATCAGCATACCGTATAATTTTGCATTTTTTGCAACATCCTCTGTCCGTCGCAGTCATGCGCCTTCGCTTCTGTGGTTTGGTCTCTTAACCAAGCATTAGGACAGTTGCGAACCTCGCTCAACACCGAGTCTTCGACCTGCGCCTTTGCCATGTCTGCAATTTTTGATTGGCAATTCAAAAAACAATTCTGTGAAACCAATCGATCATATAGTCAACTCTTTAGGCGCTCAACAAGTCGGTGCGCGCGTTCTGGGCCAAACAGCAAAACCAGGCCGACCCGCAGTATAATTTTCATGCCGTTGCTGTCCGCGCGGATCGCGGGAGCGGCTCTTAGAAGTTGACCGGCCAAGCGCCGACGCCCGGGCAATGTGGAGGCGAGACGAAGGTCATAGCGCATCAAGACATTTCTGTAGTTTTGGGTTATAGCCGCGCCACCACGCTTTGCGGCTATAATCTCTTCGATCAGGCGGAAGGTATCGCGCGACTTTCTAAGATTACGACGCAGCTTTTCCGGGGTTTGGGTGGCGCCGCTGTAGTTTTCCGCATGCAGTCTGTAGCCAAACAGTTTTTGTTCGGCAAAAGTCATCTTCCCACCACTTTCTAGCGCCACCCATAAGGCCAAAGGCCAATCTTGGTAGCAGGTGTCGAGGTAGTCCCTCTTCTCGCAAAACTCTATGAAGGCGTCGATGGCGCCACGCGACCTAGACACGCCGAGGGCGCTGCCAAGCCAGACGTAGTCGGCATGCTCAAGCAGGCCTTCTTCAATCAATGCACTGCGGCGCGACGGTTCTGCCTGACCCAGCACCTCGGAGACCCGGCTTTCTTTCACAGTCGTCTGCCCAGTACTGTCCATGTACCACAAATCGTGGGTGCACAGTTTCGTCTGGGATGTAATTTGCGTCATACAACGCATCAACTTCTCGCGGTGCCAGATGTCGTCGCCATCGAGGAAGAAGACCATGTCGTGCCGTACGGCACGCAACCCCGAGATCATCGCCCGCATTACCCCGCCGTTCTCTTTGCGCAGAACAGTCTCGATGCCGACGGTATCACTCAGGATATCGCGGCTCCGATCTGTGGACCGGTCATCAACTACGATAATTTGGATTTCGCCCTCGTAGTCCTGCTCTAGCACCGAACGGATTGCCTGACCGATATAGCGTTCAAGATTGTAACAGGTGATAACAACCGATATCGGCTCAGTCATGTACTTCACCCAAATTTGACATTTCATCTATCCGCAATGAAATCTTTAACTGCGAGGATCTGAATGCTCCTGTCTTCGATCGAATCTTCGAATGAGCGCAGCGCTTCGACATTATAGAACTTGAGCTAATATGAGTTGATGGTGACCTAAACCGGATCAAGCATCGTTCCGTCCAAGCATCTTGGCTGGGTTTCTGGCAATAATTGTATGTGGCGGCACAACGTGGGTAACGACCACTCTGGTTCCGATGATCGATTTCCGACCAACCGTTACGCCAGCAAGAATGATTGCCCTTCGCTCCTACCCAGGCGCCGTCCTCAGTCTTGATGGGGGCGCTAACATTTTTTGGAATATCTTGTGTCATAAACTCAGCTTTGTCGAGCCCGGCAGAGATCAACATGTATTGTGCTGAGAGTACCACATGGGAGCTAATTTCAATTTGGTGTTGTCCAACTATGAAAACTTTATGGTTAATCCCATAGAAGTCAACGATCGATAGATTCTTTTGATTCAAAACAGTGAAATTTCCTAAGACACCCACCTTTTTTCCAAAGGTGGGTCTACATTTTAACTGGAGGAGGAGATGCTGTAAGCACTTAAATATTATATCACAATGTCTCTAATTGCATTCTAAGGAGATGTAGTCCAAAATATTTGATCGAATTCCATCATGTTTAAGAAGTATCTAACTTCAAGTCGTTGGGTCGTTTTCAGGGCTTGGTTTTGTTAGTGTAGACCTATTTCGGCGCCTACTGAATGACATACCGATGTCGGAAATCTCCACATCTGTCAATAATTAAGACCGACCCATTGCTATTTAGAATCTGAGTTGAGCTCTCAAAACCAAAGATCGTGAAATTGACTTTCTATATCCAATCTTGTAACAAACGCTGGGCCTTTTTTATAGCGTCTAAGAAAAATTTTGCAAGCGTGGAAGCAGTACTGAAACGAGTCATTTGGTAAACTAATTCAGTTGATAAACGCCAATAATGGGGGTATGCAGATACAATATGATTACGAGCTTTCATGTCGTGCTCAACTGCTGCCACATATGCTAAGCTCATAAGAAAACCATTTCGAAGCTTTTGCAAATTATTTACATGATCTGAGTACTTTACATCGGCAATGTAGATTGTGAGTTTATCGATAAATAGAAGATATCTTGCTACTCTACCGCTCGATTTTGTGACCATATTGGACGAATCAATGTGATAGAAAGAGGTAGTTTTCAGAGAATGTAAGATATCATATGAACAATGCAGCCTGATCCAAAGATCCACATCTTGGGCTAGTGGCAGGCTCTCATCAAACCCTCCTATTGCCAACAATGTATCACGCCTAATACAGATCGAGTTTGTGATAATCGGAGAAGTCTGTTCTGCTGTGACTTCAATGTAGTTGAGGATAACGTCACCTCTTATAAGTAAATTTTTAAACTTAGGATGCTTAACTTGACCTTTCTTGATGTACGCAAACTGTGCTGATGCCGCAGTTGCATCGGGATGATTGTTGATTAACATGCTAAGTTCTAGCAAATGCTCAGGCGCCCATGTATCATCTGCATCCAAAAATGCGACGTAACGACCACTAGCCTTTTTTATCCCAAAGTTGCGAGTAGCACCTTGACCGGAATTCTTTGTGCGCCAGAAACCAATTCTATCATCCTGAAACTGATGAGCAAGCTCACCCGAACCATCCGTCGATCCATCGTCGACAACGATTATCTCAAAAGCCGTAAACGTTTGACTAACGCAACTCTCCAAACAGCGTATGATCTCTCGTTTTTTGTTATATACTGGAATAACAACTGAGAACATAAGTATACTAGTTGAATCAGCTGAATATTCTCTGTTTAGTTGATTATTGTGTACTTTAGGCATATTTTCTATCCGGAATTATGTCTGGGGAATTAAATGTAATTTCTCATTAACTTGTCTTTAAAAATAAATTTGTTGACGCTGGAACTTTTGCCCATTTCTTGAAAGCTCATATTCCACTTCCAAATGTATATTGGATGATTATGGCCAACGTAATTCCAAATATGGCGAATGCTGTGAGACGTGTTACATGAAATGCTGGACCCAAGTCTGATCAGGCTTGGACCGTGGATGCCCAGAGCTCCCAATATGGTTTCGAGTTTTTGTCATTTGGGAGTGATAACGAAGAAACGATGATTGGGATTTCCCTTCACCCGGCAGTTTCTAATCACGCTCCCACCTTCGCCGAAATCTGTGATGATCCGTTCCAGTGGATAGTCGCGCTTGTTGAGCTCCCATTAATGCTCTTCATCGAAATTCCCTTGCTTATATTCGTCTCTCCTTCGTTCCAAAATTGCTAAGCAAAGTTTCTACAAATCTAGGGTCACCTCAATTCCCAAAATTTTGCGCAGACGGGCTGCAGTCCGATCGTGGGTAAATCGCTCTTTGACGCGCGCACGGCCAGCATGACCCATCGCTTCGGCCCGCGGCCGGTTTTCTAGCAGAGCAATCATCGCGTTGGCCATGCCGTTAACGTCGTGCTCTGCTACCAGAAGGCCCGTCTCTCCGTTCGATACAGTCTCGGAAAATCCATTGTGATCCGTTGCGACGACCGGAATGGAACTCGCCATAGCTTCGACCAACGAGACGCCGAAAGACTCCATGTCGCCGTTCAGGGCGGTTACTGAATGCTGCACAAAAATTTCTGCTTTACCTAGTAATTTCTGCACAAAATCGGAGCCCTGAGCGCCATGTAGACGAACGCAATCTTCGAGGTCGTTGTTAGCAATTTCGTCGACGCACGCCTGCCAAAGTGGCCCATCACCAACGATGTCCAAAGTGCAGTCAGGTCGGTGCTTTCGAACCTTAGCAAAGGCTCGTATTGTCAAATGAGGCGCTTTCTTCTCCACTAGCCGACCGACTGCAAGAAACTGGCCAGCGACCCGTGCTGTTTCTGAAAACATGTCGGGATCGATCCCATTTGGGCTAACGTGCAACTTGCCCTCTGGGCACCCCAATGCGAGCAATCGCCCCGCCAAGAAGTGGGATGGAGCAATAATGCCTGCCGCATCCCGAAAAAGCCGCTGGTAATGTCGTCCAGTGCTTGATCCGCGTTGAACCATTGTTGCATCGAAGCCATGAAAGTGGACGTAGAGGAGCACGCCGGCCCGCTTACAGGCTAAGCGCAAGAGACTGCCGTTTGGGCCATACTCAGCAAGCATGGAGCTAACCCCATGTCGTTGCAGATACGTCCGCACGCGTGCTTCGTCGGAACCACGCAGGGCCGGGGCGATGTAGTGCCACCAACGCCACCGCAACCCGTTGGCAACCCGCTCGATCGCCCCACGCGGTCTAGCGTTACCCCGTACGTCAGACAAAACAGGACATCCGAATTCTGTTGCCCCGCTATCATCCCGGCAAAGAAGCACTGTACGCCCTGGCGCGATGTGCCTTACATGCCCTCGGATGAAAGTTTCTGACGGTTGATCAAAGTTATTGGCGAAAATTGCGAGCATATTTATTCCCTTTGAGATATTTTTCAAATTTTATTCGAAGGCCGTTTAGTTGGCTCTAGCTTAACGTCAGGCACATCGTGCAGAAGCAGCACCACCCTCCAGTTGCAGCCTTGAGGCTCTTGCCAGCGTTTGGGATTGGACTTGCATCAGAACCACCTTGGCGGGGTCTACAGCTAAACACCTATTAAAAATGGTGAAATTACTGGCCAATTAACTCGACCGTTCGAATACATAGAAATCCGCAAACGAGGTGTTATTGGGGTCATCTAAATCAAATGGAAATCTGTTAGGAATGTATGCACTTAAGTAATAATCTTCTCGATTTTCTTCAACCCAATCGGTAAATTTGCGATGTCGTACATGTCGTGCTTCAGGCTGTTCGTTCTTATTAGATCAGTAAATAATAACGAAGCGATCACTTGCTTCAAAGAGGGTCTTCATATAAATTGTGTAGGCTTCGTCTTCTATAAGATGATAAATCACGTCCAAGCTTAGTACCAAACTGGCATTTTGTCCGTTATAATCCGAAAGATTAACAAAAGCCTTGCTAGTGTCTTCCGTAAATTTCTCGCGACAGATGATCACCGCTGTCTCTGAAACATCAACGCCAGTGTAGCTTGGGTATTTTGCGAGACTTAGTTGATGTCCGTCACCCGAACCAAACTCAATGACACTCTTTATTCCGTATTGCGCAACAAAATTGTTCAATATTTCAGCTTTGTACTTAGCCAACCGACCATAACTCCCCGCTCCAGAGTTTCCGCTGCTAAGGTATCGGTTCTCCCAATACTCGCCTGATGTTGAAAATGCCTTTGCTCGCGTTCTTCTGATCATATTCAGAACGCCCCTTGCAAATGGTTCTATTGGTGAGCCGACTAAAACGTTTTTAATTTTTTTTTTATCAAAATTTTTTTCCCAAAAATAGTGTTTACGGAGATGAAACGCCACAAGTAAAATCAATCTATTGTGTGGCATGCTAACCGTTCATCATGATTCATGATTATGCCAAAATGTCGGTGGGACAGCACGGCAATCTAATTACTAGCACTCGCGTCCGGCAACGGACGCTTTCCCAGCACATCTGTTTGCAGTCAAACTTCTTTTATTGGTTCAGCAATTTGCTGGAAGGCAACGTTTTCGGCCATCAAGGCGTCCCATGTGGCAAAGCCGACCATGCGCCCGCCTTCCATTACTGCGATGCGGTCACAGCCTTTTACGGTGCTCAATCGATGTGCGATCATCAGCACGGTCTTTGCATTGGGCAACGCATCAATGGCGGATATGACCTCGCGCTCGGTCAGGTTGTCGAGTGCACTTGTGGCTTCATCAAACACGATAAGGTCAGCATTTTGATAGAGTGCGCGGGCTATCCCAATCCGCTGACGTTGCCCGCCTGAGAGCCGTACTCCACGCTCTCCAATTTTGGTGTCGTACCCTTCAGGAAGGTCGGACTTAATGAACTGGTCGATTTGTGCGATCTGAGCGGCCTCAAAGACACGGGCCTGGTTGATATCCTTGGGTGGCACACCAAGCGCTATATTCTCGGTCAGAGTGGCATCGGTGAGGAAGATATCCTGAGGGACATAGCCCACGCTTTGCTGCCATGCGCGCAGATTGTCTTGTGTGATTGTCACACCGTCGATCACCAGACGTCCACGGATCGGTTTTAGCAAGCCAAGTATCAGATCGGCTAAGGTTGTCTTGCCTGCTCCTGTTCCTCCGACAATACCTATTTTCTCGCCAGCGGCGATTGTAAGTGTGACCTCACGCACTCCTGCGTGGCTGGCGTTGGGATAGAGATAGGAAACTGCCTCAAGGCTGAGCTGCTGGCTTAGACCCAAGTTCACGTTTTGGGTCATTGGCAGCTCGGTAACATTCGCCTGTAAGATTAGATCGCGATAAACGATATCTACTGCGGCGCTGCTGGCCTGTATTTGTGCGAGCGATTGATAAAGCTTCGACATTTCAGGCATCAGCCGCTGCCCGGCAAAGGCAAACAGACCCAGAACTGGAAGAATATCTCCAAGCCCCGCACCGGAGGCGAGGTTCTGTGGGTCTAGCAAGATTAGGCATAATAGGACAATCCCGCCAAAGGCGATCGCCTCCAGAACGAATTTGGGCGTCATGGAAATGACTTGAGTCGTCGTGATGGCCTGCGCCATTTTGTAAGAAGATGCGTCATACCGGGCGAGGTAGTCCCGCTCGCGGCCCAGTAATTTCAGATCCTTGATGCCCCCTAGCGCCTCGTTCGCTATGCGAAACCGTGCGCTGTTGGTCTGGGCGCGCAGATTCCCCAAGCGCTTGAGGGTTAGTCGGCTCAGCCAATAGGTCAGCGAGTAAGTGCCGCCTAAAACCAAGAAAGAGAAGACAGCGATCAAAGGTTCGGCCCAGAGCAGCAGACCAACGATAGCGATGATTGTGATTATGGAGGCCACAGCCTCTGCAGCGGGGCGCAGAAATTGGCTGGCCAACTGTTGGGTCTCAGTCAGAATGCGCGTGCCCATATCGCCAGAGTGCTGGTTGAGAAAGAACTCATAGGATTGTAGAAGATAGGACGCCAACAATCGACTGCTCAGCGTATGCATGCGCATCAATACAAACCGCTCCATAACCCAGGCTTTCACAAGCTGGATCCCGCTCGCGATGACTATTACCACCAGAGAGGTCAGCCCCAAAAAAATGAGAAATGTATAATTGGAGGTGAAGCCGAATGTGTTGTAAGCCCAATTCATAGCTGGTATGGCCTCGATATTATGCGGCAGTGCCAAAACGGACAGAAAAGGCATTACCGACCCGACCATTAGCGCTGAAGACAGGCCACCTGCGACAATTATTGATAGAATGATCCACGCACTGCGCCGCTCGCGCGCCTCTAGAAGTGTCCAGACCTTTTTCCATGAGCTCAAATCAATCATAGCGAATGGCTTTCGTACATGATATCTGGCGTGGCGCCTATCACAGCCGTAGATCGCTTTCATCATGAGCAAAGACACTTTTCAAGTCACAAAACACGTGACCGGGGCGGCCATAGGCGCGCAGTGCTGCCGAGCCTGCCTCGCGGAAAATGTCATGCGCCACGGCAAGAATTACGGCGTCATATGCCTCGGGCTCTGGTGTCTTGACCAATGCCAGATCGTATTCCTGCTTCACATATTCCGCATCCACCCATGGATCATTCACATCCACGTGCACGCCTAAGTCGCGCAATTGGGCGGTCACATCCATCACACGTGTGTTTCGCATGTCGGGGCAGTTTTCCTTGAAGGTCAGTCCTAGGATCAGCACGCGCGCACCATCCACATGAACGCGTCGCTTCAGCATGGCCTTGACCAGCTGGCTGGCGACATAGGCACCCATGCCGTCATTGATGCGCCGGCCTGCAAGGATCACCTGAGGGTGATATCCCATCGCCTCGGCTTTATGGGTTAGGTAGTAGGGGTCCACGCCAATGCAGTGCCCACCGACGAGACCTGGCTGGAAGGGCAGGAAGTTCCACTTGGTGCCAGCGGCCTTCAGCACGGCATCAGTATCGATGCCCATCTTGTTGAAGATGATCGCCAATTCGTTTATGAGTGCGATGTTTAAGTCGCGCTGCGTGTTCTCGATGACCTTTGCGGCCTCGGCCACGCGAATGCTTTCGGCCTTGTAGGTGCCGGCGGTGATAATGCTGGCATATAGTTGATCTACTTCTTCAGCAATCTCGGGTGTCGAGCCAGACGTTACCTTGAGGATATCGGGCAGGCGGTGCGCTTTGTCGCCGGGGTTGATCCGCTCGGGTGAGTATCCTGCAAAAAAGTCGACGTTGAAGGTAAGGCCGGATACACGCTCCAGAACTGGCACGCAGTCTTCTTCTGTCGCGCCTGGATAAACCGTACTTTCATAAATGATGATATCGCCACGCTTCAATAAGCCCCCCAGCATTTCTGAGGCTTTGAACAAGGGGGTCAGGTTTGGACGCTTGTGTGCGTCTATCGGGGTCGGCACGGTTACGATATAAATAGAGGCAGTGGCCAGATCAGCGGAATCGCTGGTGAATGTGAGCTGATCTGCTGTAGCCAATTCGTCTTTTGAAACCTCTAACGTCGCGTCATGATCTACACGCAGTGCATCAATCCGACTTGCATTGATATCAAAACCAATCACAGGACGTGACTTGCCGAACTCTACTGCAAGCGGAAGGCCTACGTAACCAAGACCAATCACGGCAATGGTTTTTACATTAGCTGTCATTTCCCGGAGTACTCTCGATACCAGTCCACAAATTTAGCAATGCCGTCGCGGAAATCTGTCTGTGGTCGATAACCTGTCAA
>Ga0206130_10004029_pt1 | contig 18472 bp, 22 predicted proteins | sample Helgoland_Spring_9_FD_148637 | JGI IMG/M metagenome (GOLD analysis project Ga0206130, IMG submission 148637) | Pelagic subsurface seawater microbial communities from Kabeltonne, Helgoland, North Sea - Helgoland_Spring_Bloom_20160512_1 | ecosystem: Environmental > Aquatic > Marine > Epipelagic ... | reverse complement strand
AGGCACTTGGGAATAAACTTGAGTCAATCTCCAACGAGATCAGACTATGTCTTAGCCAGCAAAATGTTAAGGATTCTTGGATCCTCAATACTCGACGAAGAAGAAGTTCGCAAAATGTTCGACCAGCTCGGTATCGAACAAGAGTTCGGAATGACCCAGAAAGATGCTGCGAGGAAGAACTTGCAAATCCCTACAACACTATATAGAGGCCTTCAGAAGTTGAGCTTGAGAGCATACAAGAAACTAAGAACCGTTGGGTATGTTTGGGGTATCGAAAAATCAGTATCGACATCTAGCATGAGAGAGATTGCTGAGAATTTCGCATCAGATTATAAGGGCGAGGGATACAGTGTGCTATTTATAATTAATAACCCCAAGAGACAAGGGTTCGTAGCAGACAAACTAAGCGCCTTTAGTGAAGACGAAATTATTCTTTCCGGAAGACTAAAGGTTACCGGTGGGAAAGACATTAGTATAAAAAGGCCTTATGCGATTATCTACGTAGACTTGATTTAGGAGAAACAATATGGAATTAGACAAGAAAGCTTTAGCTGTAACCAGATTAGTAGCAGCGATTTATGAATGGGATCCCAGAGGAAGTACAGTTTCTCAAGATAAAGGCAGAAGAAAGGTTGCTGTCGATAGGCTAGTTAAAGATACTCTGTCTGACGAGAGTACTAAGCAAAATGTAATCAACATGGTTTTGGCTATGACTCTATTGACCTCCGGTCACGTAGCTTCTGTTCGAAACCCCGAAGTGTTTAGCGAAAGAAGAGCACCAAGGTGGGTTAACATCCTATCTCCACAGAGCGAGCAATTTTTGGATATCCTAAGATTCCCATCTTATGTCTTGGTAACTAAGCAAGATTACGCAAACGCCAAGCAATTACTTCCTTTCATTGGAGCCTCTTCCATGTTAGAATCGGAAGTGCGGGCTGTATTCTCCAAAACCGGTTTACCCGAGAAGTTCCCAGGGTTGTCCCAATCTCTAGACAAGTATAGTGAAAAAAGAGGTATTGGTGGATACGGTCATTTATATAGAGGATTGTCTGCGATGTCTGATGGTGCTATCATTAGAGTTACAGACCTTTCCAAACCATGGGATGTAACTAGAGGAGTGTCTACATCGAGAAACTACGCCTCTGCCGAAGGCTTCTCTCAGAAGGATGGGCCTAATCACGTACTCATATCTTTTGATAACCCACACAAGCGCGGATTTAACGCGCTAAAGCTATCCAAGTTTGGCTCTGAGGAAGAAGTCATCTTAAGTGGTGTAACCAAAATACAAAATTATCAACTGACTTTCTATGCGGAAGAGGTTGAAGAAGACGAGAACGCAAAGGATTACACAATACAAGTCACACCCTATTCGATATTTGTCAGAAGAGGCCTCAGAGCCTTCTATGGCGAAGACAATATCAGTTCAACCAGTGCTCATGAGTTCATCAAGATAGCATTGAGCGGTAAACCTTTTCAATTGACCGGCCAAAATGGGGCCACAGTGACGATTAGGTCAAAACCAGAAACTTCCACCTTGAAAGCTCAAGGTGTAATACAATAATATTGCAAATCTAAGGAGATACAAGCATGAAACTTACAAAAATACAACTGAAACGAATCATAAAAGAAGAAATGGAACAGGTCATGAGAGAAATCGAACAAGAAACTGTTGCAACTGAGTATGATGAAGAAGCTGCTGAAGCTGAACTTCAAGCAAAGCTAGCTGAACCTATGCATAAGTAAAAATGAAACTTAAAATCAAGAAAAAGTTACCTCTCGAAGAAACCAATAGTGTCTCTGGAGGCTCTGTGGAGGGCCATACGGCTCCCTTTGGAGATCCAGAGGCAATTGATGCCTTCAACAAAGAACAAGAGCGTCAGCAGCGTCTAGACGGCGATAGATTGGTAGAAATGTATAGCTCACAAGGCATCTCAGGCGGTCACTCGCAACAAATCGTCTCTCCGGAAGAAGAACACGCGGGACACGTCGAGAGATCCAAGCATCAAGGCTTGAAAAATGTAATGGAGTCCGAGAAAATCCGAACTTTTAAGGTTAAAATCAAGCGATACCCACGAAAATAGTGTATAATGACCTTGGAGGTATGTTATGAAAAAATTATTTAAGAAAATGAATGAAATGAGAGACAATCGCAACGGTAGGGTTGTCACTTTTGACTTCGATCAGACGGTCGTGAAGTCTTTTCTCAACAAAAGCGTTGATGGAGAAGAGGTTTTCCAGTTTGGAGGAGTGAATAAAGAGATTATAAAGCGAATCAAGAGTCACAAGCAGGCTGGGAAGACAGTCTTTATCGTTACATCTCGGAAAAATCACTTAGAAGGCGATGATAACTCAGTCAAAAGCATCTTGAAGAAGCTGAAGATTGAGGTTGATGGCGTATTCTATACAAATGGAGAGCCAAAAGCCCAAAAATTGTATGAATTGGGCTCCGAACTGCACTACGATGATGATCCAGCAGAGCTAGAAGCCATTGAAGCCTACAAAAACCTGCACAAGGACTTCAAAATCACTGCGAAAGACCCTAATGACTTAATATCAGACATTGATGTGGTGGCAAAAGGCGTTATTATCACTGCTGATGGTATGATTTTATGCGCTCAACGCTCAGATTCCTACGAATGGGACGCTCCAGGCGGTCATTTGATGGATGGGGAAGAGGCAAACTATGCTTTTTGGCGTGAAACCAAGGAAGAATTGGGTCTCGAAGTCACCGAAGTGAAGTTTTTAGACAAGACAGAGACCACTTGGAAGGGTGTAACGAAGGATACCTACTACTTTGTTGGTAGAACTGACTATAGTAAGGATGAATTGGAGGGTGTAATCAACCTTCAGTGGGAAGTTTCAGACTATTTCTGCGATTCTTACGAAGAAGTTCAGAGAAAAGTGGCTGGGAACTCCACTCAACACCTTACTGCGGTGCTTAGATTGGTCGAACACCAGCAAGAAATACTGGAATCTCGACAACCTCACAGCAAAAACCACAAAATCAAGAAAAAAAGACTCATTGGCTTGGGCGGTTCTAAGACGACAGGTGCCTCTGGGCTCAAAAGAGTTAAAGATTTCACCCGTTCTAAGTCTGCACCAGCCGGATTTGGCGTATTAGAAGAGGAAGATGGGGATAAGCCCAAGCGAAAGTTCAAAATATCAATCATTTCGGACATAGATGAGAAGAAAAAGCGTAAAAAGAAGAAGAAAAAGAAGAAAACAAGAAAAAAACGAGCAACCTATTGGCCGTATTGGGGATTTGGAACAGATTCCGACGGCGGTGACGGTGGTGGTGACGGTGGAGGAGGAGAATAATGTACAATGATGAAGAAAAATTATTAAAATTCATAAAATCCACCGGTTTTTGCCTAATTATTATGCTTCTCGGGTCTTTTTTGGAGTGGGAACCTCTAATTCTGATGATGTTGGCCCTAATATACCTCAAGGAGGACTAGAAATGAAGATATCTAAACAAAAACTACAACAAATATTGAAAGAAGAGCTTGAATTGGCTAATATGACCCTTCCAAACGGCGAAATCGACCATGAAGGGCGCATGGCTAAGCGTCAATTGCAAGATATTGCTGAATATGCAGCAGAATTAAGCGAAATGCTTCAAGATGACACTCAATTAGAGTCTTGGGTACAAGCAAAGATCACAAATGCTGCAGATTACATCAGTAAAGTCAAGCATTACCTCGAATATGAGATGAAATCAGGAAAACACGACCAAATTACGGCGGAAATGCCGAAAATGGACCCAATGGCGGGCAAAATCGGGCAATTTCCTCTAGAAAGCGACGATAGTTTCGAGTTTTAAGGCAAAATGAGCGAAAAATCGTTCAAAACGGCCAAAAACAGGGCCTTAGGGGACTCATTGAGTCACAAATTCACTCCAGGAGACATAGTTTCATGGAAATCTTGGGCTATTGACCTACTTTGCGAGAGTTTTGAGACCAAAGAGGGCTTATTATTGGAGATTTTGGAAGAAACAAGGCTCCAAAATGTCGTTTTAATAGCCAAAATCATGCCTTTTGGGGCCTCAGAATACGAATTTATACCCCTATTTTCACTTAAAAAAAGCAAAAAACAGGACTAATTATAACATGACTTGCAAGATACATAACAACTGTAACAACGATTTTGGAGATCTAGAGAGCCACATACAAGATATGTATGGCTTTTTCGCCAATAAGTACAGTTTTGACAAGCATCCATCGATCCATCTTGATACTGACGATCAAAACAAGGCGGAAATACTTGGAAAGACAGCATATTACGACCCTCAATCATTTGAGGTCCACATATACACAGACAATAGACACCCAAAGGACATGTTGCGCTCAGTAGCTCACGAACTGATTCACCACAAGCAGAACCTAGAAGACAGATTGCAGGTTGGTGGTTATAACGGACCAGGGTACTATTTAAAGAACGATAAGCTCAAAGATGTTGAGCATGAAGCCATGCTTGATGGCAATGCATGCATGCGAGAGTGGGAAGACACTAGAAAATATAAAAATCCTAAGGAGAAAAGAGATATGTCTTTGAATGAATGGAAAAATAATGAATTGAACAACTTGTTACTCAAAAAGTTTGGAATCCTCAAAGAAGGAAACAAAGAAGAGGACGTAAAAGATGCCGACAAGGATGCTAAGAAGGGCGAGAAGAAGTCTTCTAAGCCTAAGAAGGGTGAAGTACCTCCACAGCTCCAAAAGCACGTCAAAGGCAAAAATGAAGAGATGGACGAATCTAATTGTCTTGGGGAAGAAGAGATCGAAGAAGGTCGTATGAACCCAAGAACCACAAATTCAGATAAATTTGTCGGACACGAAGATAGATATCAGCCAGATCGTATTCACGAAGGTGATGAAGAAGAAGGCGAAATGAAGACCAAAGATTCAAAAAATAAAAAATACAACTTTGAAAAAGGTGACGATGAAGAAGAGAATACAAACTCTCTCCAAGAAGCAATCAAGAAAATTGCAAATGCAAAGAAAATATTTTTAAAAGGCAAAAGGATCAAATAATGAACCAAAAAGAAGAAAAACTTCTAAGAGAATTTGTAAGACGAAAATGGGTAAAACCTCTCATCGAACAAAAGCAAAAAGAAGAGCGGATCCGTGAATGGGTCAGAGGACTTATCAAGGAAGCTAGAGAGGAAAACTATCTCTCGACTCTCTTTGAGGCTAAAGATATGGCCAATCCTCATCCAAGTACCGGTATCAACAAGCTACGTGATGCTATTCGCAAAGCTAAGCCTTCTATCAAGACAAAATATCAACAACTTACGACCGACAGTCAACAAAGAGAATCTTTCACAAATCACTTTCTAACTGCGATGGTTAGATTGTTTGATGAGCTTGATGCTTTGAACGCTCAAGGCAAAGAAGCTGAAGATGTCGCAGGTGAATTAGACACTGTTGATGCTGGTGGTTCTGAATTGGAAGCTCCTCCTGAGGATACTACTTCTGATGAGATGGCTGGAGATATCGAAGATGGTCTCGACGATCTAGAGAGTCTTCAAGAATCTTTAATCGAAGCGATCCTAAGAGAAGTTGATATCGATATTGATGAAGATGAACCTGAAACTGGGGATGTTGTCTCAGATGAATTCAAGGCTGAAGAAGAGAAAGAGAAAATCAACAACAAAACTCAAGCTCAAAAAGATTTTGATAAAAAGTCTGATGACAATGAGAAGCGAAAAGAATTTGGTGCTGGTGTTGATGGAGATTCAACAGGACGCAACCAAGCATTCGATGCTTTCAACCTCGTTCAAACATATTTCTCTGATGCTTATCTTGACCTTAACAATCCTGATGACATCGAGATGTTCAAGAAGTGGGGTCTCTACAATATCAAACTATTGCTTGATAAATATGAAGAGCAACTAAGCAGCAACCCTGATGCACCTGATATTCAAGATCCAACATAATACCTCCTAAAGTAAACACATAAACATACACAATTAACCACACATAAACATTATACCATAAAGGAGAGGGTGTGTCAACTAAAAAGAGTAAAAAAGGTTCATTAATTTTATCCCTGAAGAAAGAAGGTCGGATAAATGAGGATACTTTGAATGCTATTTCTGATATGACTCTCGAAGAAATGATTGGTGTGAAGTTAGAATTGTCTGCTAAGAATACAAAAGGTAAGCTTTATAATCTTCCTATCTGGTATACATTACCAAATATCTGTAGGGATGCTTGTATGAAGTTTGCCTTTTCATATTGTACTAGTAAATCAGATATGGCTTCTCTATTAGGAATACCCTATGAATACTTTATAGAATTATATAAGAAGTACAATATAGAATAGTATTAATATTATAATATATATATAAATAAAATATGCCTAGATTTTTTACTGTTTAAACTTTTTTGAAAAAAAGATGCATCATTGAGTTGACAAACCCTTTCAGATGTGTTATAATAATAGTACACACACAAAACACACACAGAAAACAGGGCTTTAAGAATTGTAGAGTATTGATCGGGAGCGAGTCTCCTATCTGTCCTCCTCCACTGGAAGCCGCCTCGATCTTTACTTGGCCCTGTTTTCTTTTTTTTATTTACGGAGAAAAAATGTCGTTAGATCGCTTTGCAGATATGTTGAAATTTGGAATAAACCTAAAATTATCTGGTTCAAATGAGGACAAGTATTACGCTCAGAGATTGCGCTTCTACATTATGGAGTTGGAAGATTTCGATTGCGAAACTGAGAATGATGAAGATCTAAGCGTATATTTCAGTCACGAGTGTGTCCTGTCGGTTTCGGTTAGAGACTCTGTATTGTCTTTTGAACCAAGAGAAGGGGACTCGTACGAAGCTATCATGGTAGTACTTGGTTTCATATCACAGTATCACGACATAGTGCAGGAAGATTATAAAAAAGAGCAAATTGTGGATGAAGAGGTACTTAGGAAAGTACCATTACCGATCGAAGAAGAAGATTCGGATGATGATGATTTTGAGTGGATTTAATTATGAAGATTTTTTATTTAAACAGAACAGAAGACGAAAGTGGTGTTTCGGGAACCGGAAGAGTAGCACAAGGATTTATTTTCGACAACGGAAAGGTTGCTGTGACTTGGCTCTCGGATCACCCAACAGTAACTGTATATGATAACGTTGGCGAGGTTCACGCCATCCACGGTCACGGTGGTAAAACAGAAGTTGTAATGGAACCAGATTACAAAAAGGCATTTGGGGAATTGAAGTCGTTTGTTGAAAACTTTTCTCTCTCTGATGCTGTAGTTAACAAGATCCCCCAAGAAGGTGCAGCGTCGAAACTTATGTCCAAGAACTAATTAATGTTGTGACTAAACTATATACTTTAAAGCTAGATGCTGCGTGGCAACCAATAGAAATTATTGATGCATACAAAGGTTTTTCATTAGTGTTCTCCGGTAGGGCTCAGGTCGTTGAGGAATATTCTCAATTGGCTTGTGCCCTTTTTTATTTTCCATCAGTAATTGTTTTAAAGAAGTATATTAGAAAGGGAGGTTTCCGTGTTCCCCCATCAAGAAAAACAGTATTCTTCAGAGACCGCTATCGATGTCAATATTGCGAAAATGAATTTATGAAGCATCAATTAACACTAGACCATGTCGTACCGAAGTCTAGGGGCGGCCCTAAGGCATGGTCCAACCTTGTCGCATGTTGCGTACCATGTAATCAAAGAAAGGGCGACAAAACGCCTTCTGAGGCTTCTATGAGCCTATTTAGAGAACCAAGGGTACCACCACACACTCTGTGGTCTTCTGTGGATTGGATGATGCGAAAACATGGTAGGAAAGAATTACCAACGAATTGGAAAAAATTTTTAGGAGAAAAGATATGAGCGAAGAAGTAATGGATAGGATTTTGGAAAAGTGCAAAGACAACCCTGAGTTTGCTGAATGTTTCGACCACCTACTAAAGTTGTGTCAAAGAGCAGCACAACTTGGATTCTCGAATGAGGAATTAGCAAACACATGTCTCATGGGGTGGATGATCGGTATTGATCCTTCCCTCGGTGAAATGATTGATGCAATGTCTAAAATATCGAAGATGGGACTTGATATTGTAGAGAAGTAAACTAATTACGTCATTATTTGAGGGAAAAATGAATGTCTAAAGATATGAGGACCATAATGGAATCGTGGAGAAGAACGATCTCCGAAGAGGCTGAGCCAATAAAGACTTACGGAGACTTAAGGAATCAGCTTAAGACGGCAATCAACTCCAAGAAGAAAGAAGCTCTAAAAGGCTTTGGTATTGGACTTGTGTTTGATGCGCTAGGTGGCGCTATATTCAAGGATACTGCTACATTCATTAAAACAATGTATAGCTTGCCCGACAATAAGAAGACAAACACTGTACTAGATGTGTTCTTGAATGTAGACGATGATATATCAGCCATTGTAGAGGACAACATTGAAAACGCATTTCTTCAAGATTTTTTAAAAATAATTCAAGACAAACCAGCAGACGAAGAAATAAAAGCAAATATAACTCAAGAGTTGCAGAACTATATCGCAACACAGTTCAATCAAAAAACAGTCAAGGGTACATGATATGAAAATTTCAAAAGAACGATTAAAACAAATCTTAAAAGAAGAGATGAGAATCGCAGAGCAAGAGCAAGAAGAGACCGAGGAACTGATGAAGACAAAAGGCGCTTTTTCAAAAAAGCTTTTGGAACTGTCAAAACAAGTTCGAGATGTAAAGGGTCTCGATGCAGTCGAGATGCAAAAGATTATGAACATAACTTTGTCTCTAATCCAAAGCGCATCCGCTGGAACTCTTGGGCCAAAGCTGGTTCAAATCGAGCAAATCATATCAAAGCGCATCGGAGAATCCAAATGAATAAGAGAGATTTAATCAAAGCATTATTTAAAGACCCAACGATCAAAGCGTTGTACGAGTCCGGCCATTTCAATCCGACGGATATCAATCGTGCGATCTTGACGGAGGCAGGTTCTTCGGTTATGGATATGTCTAACGAAATCGACCCAATCAACGCTGCTGGTAAATCAGGTTCACAACAAAAAAAGAATACATCAGATACATCTACCAACAAAGAACAGAAATATCCAACAGCCAACATTGAAAGCAATTTAGAACAATTCAACCAACTGGTTCGCAACCACAAGCCTAAATTTGATCTGTCGTATTTACGCAAATACAGAGATCTTTTGATAAAAGTAAATACTGAAGATTTTCAAGATGAAAACTTTCTAACATACTTAACTAAAATTAGTGCTGAGGGTAACATACCACAAGGTGTAATATCAGCATTTCAAAAAAACAACATGCCTAAAGCACTCTTGAATAAAACACCTTGGGAAGAAGTGTATCAAGATCACATGAAATATATTAAAGAATATCAGCTAGCGAAAGCATTTCTAGACTGGGTCATACAGGAATTTGAAAGCCTTAACTGGGATGAAGAACAGGAAAGGGTCATTGATAGGATAATAAAAGAAGTAGAGAACCAACCAGAACATGGTAGAAGAAGTACAATGTGGGCATCTAATCTGTTTTTTGGTAAATTCAGGGAATCACTACAATACAATGCCTATGTGTTTCTTTATGACGTTCACGTAAAAGAGAATAAAGATATGGGAACACATACTTTCTTCTCTGAATTTGATGCCTTATTTCAGAAAGCAGTAGAATATAATGAGGGCGGAGGCCCCTTTATAACGGATCTATTCGATATGTCAGAGAAGTTTGATGATTTGAATATAGAGGATCAAACATTTATAGATTTCTCTACACCAGGAAAAGAAGGAGTTAGAGATACTGTGGAGAGATTTAGAAAAGCTATCGCTGTAAAAATCATAATTAATAATCTTAATGCAGGCGATATAAAGAGTGTATCCGAAGAGCTTATAACAGGTGCCCTTGGTGAGTCGCGAGGACAAAAGAAATTCACCAATTGGTATGTGGAAAATGTATTAGCAGAAGACTTTGTGAATGGTTTGAAAAATCTTATACAAAGTAATTCAAAAGACTCTTCAACACACCAAGACGGTGAGGAAGAATCAGGTAGTGCAGATACCGACTCGGAAATCCCAGAAAACTTGAAAGACTATATGCAGGTTTATGAAAGTCTAATCGGCGATTCTTTGGATGAGGCAATCGGGACAGAATCCTTGTATAGCAAATCTTTTGTAATATATTTTTTACAACAAAAGATTGAAAAGGAGGAGACTTTAGAGCAAGACGATAAAGTCAAATATTATGCAACCGCAAAAGAATTTTATGAAAAAGTCGGTTTCCAAGAGAAGGCAGAAGCATTTGCACAACAAATGGAAGATGTAGATAAGAAAAATGCAATCATTGATTTCTTAAAGACCCAAGACTCTATAGGTAAATTAAAGAATATGATATCGCCCGAAAGCGGAACAGAAGAAGTAACAGTTGATAATACAGATGCAATTGCAAAACTCAACGAATTTCTAGAAGACAAAGGTGAAATCAAAACAGCATTGGAAAAATATCCAGAATTCAAAAAACTTCTTGCTGTCGCATACGTAAAAGCGCTATCTGAGAAATCGACTGATGAGGATGAAGAACAATCAACGACACCTACGACAGACACACTCTCTGTGGATACAGGCGAAGAAGAACAAGCCACCGCAACACAAGAATCAATCAACAGAGCTCTCAGAGGAATCTTTCTAATGGAAAATGAAGCCTCAACAGAAGCCTCCGTAGAATCAGGATCAACCAACACAGACTCCAACACAGGCTCTAATGGAGAAGGTGGAGGCCAAATATCTGTAGAAGATGCAGGCGAAGTCAAAAAGATGCTTCAAGATCTTAAGACAGTTTTTACTGCAGCAAAGCTAAAAATTGACGTAAAATCCATCTGGGATCTTTCTCAAAAGAAAGAGTCTGAACCTGAAAAAGAGGTTGACCCAAATGAAGATGTGTCTCCTCCCGACCTTGCCGAGTTCCAAGAAAAGTGGACCGAAGAGTTGCAAACATTCTTTGGGAAGAATCCAAAAAAATCAAGCTTCATGAGAAGATTGTTGTTAAGATCTCAAGCTGAAATGCTTTATAAAGTTTTAGCCACTCTGGAAGAAATCGCAGACCCAGCTAAAATGGCTGCCCTCACAGATATGAACCAAGACGACGAGAAAGAAAATCAAGCCGAGGAAGAGGTTAAATCTCAATTGCAAGAGATATTAGGTGGCAGTACCGCGCTCAGAATTCCCCGACAATCAGAAGACAGCTCGGAGGAAGAAATCGCAGACCCAGTCTCAATATTAAAAACTCGGGAGCCCTGGGTGGACTTTGTCAACCGAGGTCCAGCCCCTCTATCTCCAGGAGATGCCGGGTATGTAGACCCAGAAGAAAAACAAGACAAAGTTGAACTCCCAGCAGAAAATAAAAGAATCATAAAACAAGATCTCCAATCAATGGTCGACTTGTTGAGACAAGTGAAGAAGGCAATTAGCTCTTACTCAAAGTACTCCACACAAAAATCTGTGGATCCTCGATTTGACGGCTCAAAGCTAAAAGCAAACATGGATGATTTATTGACTCAAGTTCAAGATGATATCTATGACCTTTATTCAAACCTCAAACCAGCAGCTCCGAAAGCGACTCCAAAACCAGAAGACAACAACTCTGGAGATTTGGAGGATTTCAATGATATTCCCGTCGAACCAGGCAGCAACATCGAAGAAGCACTCAATGGAATAATGTTGGAAGAGGCCGATCCCGAACGTCAAGAACAGATCAAGTTTGTTCGCGAAGTTTACGACAAGGCGAAGGAGGAATACATTTATAGTTTGGCAACATCTATGGAGGGAGGCAAATGGTCCGAGTCTCAACAATCCGCAAAGGACATTCTCAAGATCCTTAAAGACGACAAATTCATATCGTTGTTCCCAACAGGAATGAAGACCGCTAGCGGTAGAGTAATGACCGTCGGAAAAGCTTATGAAGTGATGAAGGAGATGATTCAAGATTTCATCGAAACAGTACGAGACATCGTTCTTATCTCGAAGACGAAATACATCTCTACACCGAGTTTGACTCAAGCAAGAAACAATCTGCTTCAAATATCCACTAAGATTGCTGATCTATTTCAAGTCGCATCAAAGTTTCCTGCGAAAGAAATCAAGAAAGCAAAGGAAGCAGAAGCAGCAAATCCCACCAACCAAGCGTTGACCGGAGAAGCCTCAGAAAAGCTAGAACAAGGATCTGAGGATAATGGTCCTACTGCAGAGGTTACGACCGATGACGCTGCGGATGGAGAAGGTGAAGGTGGAGGACAAAAGGACACTCTTGAAGAAAAGATCAGAAAAGCAGAAAATGCCTTTGGTGAAAAAATGAACGTGGACCTGGGTACTTCTGCAACCGATACTCAAAAAGCAAATATGTTGTTCGCGGAAATGATCAACGAAAAAGAAGGCAGCTTGGGAAGTATGTATAAGGAAGAGGATCCCAATTTCCAAGGTCCTTTGCGTTTTGCATTTGATCTTTTAAAAGCCACTAGAAGCATTCCAGATTTAGATCTAGGCTCAAGGGTTAAGGAAGACGTTGGTGATAGCGAAACATACATGAGCGCGTACAATCAAATAACTAAAAACTCAAATGGCTTCCAGGATGATTTTGGACCTACGATAGCCAATCTTAATACAAAATACAACATAAGTATCAAAGGATTCAACACAGACCCACCACTTGGCCTATCAGGCTTTACCAGAGAACGAAATGATGAATTGTATGGAAACGATGGTCCAAAAAAATATGTAAAATTGTTCGCAAAATATTTCAAGAAAATTATAAAGATTCTCGATGGAACCATTGGCTCCGAGGACGAATCAACAATGAGCCTTGAAGAATCACTCAAGCCAATTATTGAAAAAATGCTCAAAGAGCACTACAACCACTAAGGAGCCATCATGGCAAAAAAAAACTTAATCATCGATACAAACGTTTTCCTTTCGGATAGCGAGTGCTTCGAGAAGTTCGAAAATAATGACCTGTTTGTACCAATCAAGGTCTTGGAAGAATTAGATAAGCATAAGACCCGCCAAGACTCCGTCGGGTTTCATGCACGACAAGCTATTAGACGATTTGACGCTTTAAGGGTCTCTGGAAGCCTCTCAAAGGGTGTTAGACTTGGTAAGGGGCTAGGAGTGCTTCGCTTTGTTAAGGCGGAGGAGAACGCACTAGAGGAGCTCCCAAAGGGTCTCTCTCACAAGTCCTCGGATAATTTGATCCTTGCTGCTGCAATGGCCATCAAGGCTGAGAGCCCAAAGCGAAAGACAATCGTTGTCTCTCAAGATGTTAATATGCGAGTCATCGCTGATGCTCTTGGGCTACTCACAGAAGATTATGTATCATCACAAGTTGTAGCATCTCGAGATGTTATCTACGAAGGGTTCTCAAAGTTCCTCGTCGATGATTTCATGGTTGATGAGTTCTACGATCACCAAGACGTTTGGCTCTATGAAGAAGATGCATTGGAACAAGGTATTGTGTTGTATCTAAATCAATACGTCATGCTTGTCTCGGTCGAGAACGAAAAGAAAACAGCAATTGCTAGATTCTCTGGTTGGAGCAATCCAATCAAACCAATCGCTCGAAGAGACGACACATTCTCTTGGGGAATCAAGCCAAGAAACAAAGAACAGAAGTGTGGCCTAGATATGCTTATGAACGACGACATTCCCTTTGTAAGCATGATTGGACGTGCCGGTAGTGGTAAGACCCTTATGGCCATGGCGGCGGGCTTAGAACAAGTTCTAGGGCTTGAGAAGGGACGTTATAATCGCATCATCATTTCGAGACCAGTTCAACCATTAGGTAAAGACATTGGATTCCTTCCCGGAACGATGGAAGAGAAGATGGCTCCTTGGATGAAGCCCATCTTTGATAACATGCAATACATCATGGGATCTGATCGAACAATGCTTGACCTTTATCTCGAGAAAGGTGTTATTGAGATTGACGCAATCACTTATATTCGTGGACGCTCCATTTCAAATGCTTACGTCATCATTGACGAAGCACAAAATCTCACAGCTCACGAAGTAAAGACCATTCTCACTCGTATCGGCGAGAACACAAAGATTGTTTTAACTGGAGACATCGAACAGATCGATAACGTCTACACTAATGAAACATCCAACGGTTTGACTTATGCGATTGAGAAATTCAAAGAGTCTCCATTGTCTGGTCATATTACCTTTAAGAAAGGTGAGAGATCGAAACTAGCAACAGAAGCATCAAAACTTCTTTGACATATCATAATTTATATGCTATAATATATAAAAGAGGTAAATATGTGGATTCACGAATCAATCAAGAGATCTAAAAAAATGAAAGATCATTTCAACTTGAATGGAGTGTCTGTTGTTATAAAGGACAGACTTCCAGATGACGTTGATCCAGAGTTCATTTTAAACTACATAAGTTCTCGAGTTCCTTTTTACTTGACTCAAAATGTTGAGATGATTTACGTAGGCCAGTTTCCCGAGATGAAGGAAAGAGATATAAACGCTTACTATGAGAATGACGCAATTTACATAACAAACAAGCAGGATGATGAGATGGACATGATTGAAGACATCATTCATGAAATCTCTCATGCTGTAGAGCAACACAATCAGGAGTTCATCTATGGAGACGGAGGATTACAAAGAGAGTTCATCGCAAAAAGAAGACGACTGTCCCCTTTGCTCTCGCAAAAATATGATGTACCCTCTGACTTTAATATTAATTTTGAGTACGATCGGTCCATTGACGACTTTCTTTTTCGGGACGTCGGATATGACGCACTCAATCAGATTTGCGTTGGCATTTTTCCTTCTGCTTATGCTTGTACGTCAGTAAGTGAATATTGGGCAAAAGGTTTTGAGGAAGTGTTCCTTGGAGACAAGGACAATTTCAAGCAACAATGTCCCGTACTTTACAAGAAGTTAGCTTTATTGTTAAAAGAACTTAAAGAAAATACTTGACAAGTTATCTCCACCGTGTTACATTATAAATACACGGAGGACATATGACTAAACAACACATCTCATATTCAGAATTAAAAATCTTTACGGAGTGCCCATACAAATGGAAGCTTCAATACCTGGACGGGCTCAAAGGCTTTACAGGTAACATATATACCGCTTTTGGTTCAGCTATACATGCGGTATGCGAACAATCTGCACTAGGCAATCTAGAACCAGAGAATTACGCAGAGTACTTTGACACAGCGTTCTTGTTGGAACTCAAGAATCTTGACGAGAAACCAAAAAACAAGATGATAGTGGAGATGCGCGAACAAAGCCGTGAGATCTTCCACAAGGTCTTTCCTGCTCTTCAAGAGATGTTTCCGGGCTATGAGGTATACTCATCGGAAGAAGACATCTACGAGCCAATTCAAGAGCTTAAGTTCACACGCTATCTCAAAGGCTTCATTGATCTCGTTATCAAAACACCTGACGGCAAGTTTCACATCATCGACTGGAAGTCTTGTTCTTGGGGTTGGGACATGAAACGCAAAAGCGAACCAATGACGACATATCAATTAACATTATATAAAAAGTTCTTTTGTGAGAAGCATGACGTTGAACCAAAGATGGTTGAGACATATTTTGGGCTTCTCAAACGAACAGCAAAGAAAGACAATGTTGAGATCTTTCGAGTGACATCTGGTCCAAAGAAGACGACAAACGCCACAAAGGTGTTAACAGATGCTTGCAACTTAATCACCAAAGGCATAACAGTAAAGAATAGAAACTCTTGCTCGAAATGCCCATTCAATAACACAGAACACTGTAAACGATAGGAGGAATTATGCAATTTACAGAATCAATGATCTTCATCAGAGAAGATATCACCACTCGTTGGAGAGACGAGGAGATCACAATCAAGCAAGGTTGGAGATCACATAGAGAGGTCAACAAACAGTTGAGATACAGCACAGGCTTGATCGAACGCTGTGAGGCAAACTTCGGCATTTACTTGTGGGCTCCAGAGTTCGCAAACGTACATGGGACATTTCCATATGAGGAAAGACCAATTATCATTGAAGGACACGAATGGCCCCATTCAGAAGGTTACTTCCAAGCAATGAAGGCGCATGGTACACCATTGTGGTCCAAGACGAAGAAGGAGATTGCGATAGTCGATCCAATGGACTCTTGGATAATCGGGCAGAGACTAAATGGAATGAGGTCAAATTGGAACAAGATTAAGGATAACATCATGATGGATGCTGTTCGTGCGAAATTCCAAGACCCCTACCTTAAGGCTCTCTTAAGATCAACCGGTGACTATCCACTAGTCCAGCTTAAAAACTGTCCTCATTGGGGAAGCGGCTACGATGGAAAAGGAAGAAATATGCTCGGAGTTTTACTGCAAAATCTTCGAGATGAATTAAAAAATTAATTTTTTTTAAAAAATACTTGACAACCCCAACATCCTATGTTATAATAGGTTTAATGTTGGGGCTTTTTTGTTATTGTCCCCCTGAAAATCGACAAAGGATGATAATATGTCTAAAAAAATTAAAGTGCTGACCTTGAGCGATCACCCTCTATCTCCATCTGGAGTTGGAACGCAAACAAAATATGTCTTGGAAGCTCTATTGAAAAGTGGGAAGTTTGAAGTCTTGTCATTAGGTGGCGCGGTCAAGCATCAAAGTTACACACCAACATACATTGATCCATATGAGAATGATTGGAAAATCATCCCAGTAGATGGATATGGAACTCAAGAAATGATCCGCTCAGTTATACGAAATGAGAAGCCGGATATTTTATGGTTTATGACTGACCCACGTTTTTACGAATGGCTTTGGGAAATGGAGAACGAGATTCGTCCATTACTTCCAATGGTATATTACCACGTATGGGACAACAAGCCATTACCAATGTTTAACAAAAAGTTTTACGAATCAAACGATCACATCGCAACAATTTCTCGCGTCACTCATGAGTGCGTCCGAGGTGTTGCACCGAATGTAGACTCAACGTATCTTCCACATGCCGTGGACTCAACTGTATTCAAACCACCCTCCTTAGAGGGAAAGTATGAACTTCGCAAACGAATCCTCCCAGAAGAAGATCAAGATAAGTTTATTGTATTTTGGAACAACCGAAATGCACGCCGCAAGCAATCTGGTACACTACTCTGGTGGTGGAAAGAATGGTTGGACAAGCGAGACTTACACGACAAGGCTCAAATGATTATGCATACAAATCCGTTTGACGTTCACGGACAAAACCTGAACACCATTGCATCAGAGCTTGGTATGAATAAACGACAAGTTGTATTTTCCACAAAGAAAGTCGCACTTAAAGGAATGCCTGCATTCTATATCTCGGCAGACTGTACGGTCAACATTGCTGATGCAGAAGGTTTCGGTCTTGGAACTCTAGAGTCTCTAGCTTGTGGTACTCCGATCATTGTGAATATGACCGGTGGCCTTCAAGAGCAAGTTATGGGCGTTGATGGACCTTTTGGTTTTCCGATTCACCCGACATCGAAATCAATCATTGGCTCGCAACAAGTTCCTTACATTTACGAAGATCGGATCTCAAAAGAGCAATTACACTCAGCACTTGATAAGATGTACTCTTTGTCTCGAGAAGACAGATATGAATTAGGAATGAAAGGAGCGAAGCATGTCGAAGAAAACTATAACTTTGAAAAATTTGGAGAAAGGTGGGTCAATCTTATGCTTAAGATTCACGAGAAGCATGGTTCTTGGGAGACAAGGAAGAATTACAATGGAATCACTTTTAAGGAAGTCGCATGAGCAATGACAGGTTAAAAGTATACACTGATAACGGCCAAATGAAGGCCTGGGCCTCTCAAGCATACATGTGTATGAGAGTGGGTGACGATCTTTATGATGGGGAAGTAACTTACAACGTTCACTCTCGTCACATGAGAGAGATCAATTCAATCAAACCAGGAAATCTTGTCTCAACAAATGAAGACGAAATGGGCCTCGTTGTAGAGTGGGTCTCGAAAGACATTCAAGGCTTCGATGTATACAGAGTGATGATAAAGGGAAAAGAGTTTCTGTACTCAACATTAGAATTAGCAATTGTGGAGAATAGGTGAAAAAAACAATCATGGTATCCGGAGGGTTCGATCCTCCACACATTGGTCACATAAGAATGTTTAAAGAAGCCTCCAAGTGGGGTAAGGTGGTTGTAGCTCTTAACTCTGATGAGTGGCTCATGAGAAAGAAGGGTTATGTATTCATGACCTTTAAAGAACGTTCTGAAATCATTTCAGAGTTTGCATCTGTAGAATATGTGATGGGATTTGATGATGCTGATAATACAGCATGTGATGCGATTGTTTGCATGAAACCAGATGCGTTTGCGAACGGTGGAGACCGCAAGAAAGAAAACACACCCGAAATGGATCTGTGCGATGAACTAGGAATTCAAATGCTTTGGGGGATTGGCGGACAAGATAAGCCACAATCATCCTCATGGCTTGTT
>Ga0206130_10004028_pt1 | contig 18483 bp, 22 predicted proteins | sample Helgoland_Spring_9_FD_148637 | JGI IMG/M metagenome (GOLD analysis project Ga0206130, IMG submission 148637) | Pelagic subsurface seawater microbial communities from Kabeltonne, Helgoland, North Sea - Helgoland_Spring_Bloom_20160512_1 | ecosystem: Environmental > Aquatic > Marine > Epipelagic ... | reverse complement strand
TTTTTTTCTTAATTTTTTTTTTTTTTGTTTTTTTTTAAATTTTATTTTATTTTATTTTTTTTGTTTTTTTTTTTTATTATTCATTTTTTTTATTTTTTTTTTTTTTTTTTTATTATGTGCAATATACCATTTCATAGAATCAACTGAATCAGACATTTTTATTATTAAATTTTAATAATATTTATCAAATCAAATTTATTTTTTTTATCTATTCCATAATATTTGAATGTCTATCTAACATTCTTCTTAAAGACAATACTGTGTCATTCATAATTTTTTGTTTATTATATAAATTTGTATAATAATTTTTTCTATAATATGATTTTTCTAAATCTTGAATAATTATTCTTGCATTGTGAATATCCTCTATAGTTCCTTCAATTTTAAAATAATTATCTGTATTATTGTATGTAATGTCTGTATGAGTATCATTTTTCAAATTTTTTATTCTAAATCCTTTAACACCTATTATCCATCCGACTGATTCTTTAGTAATATATACATAAATTGTATCGGTCATTGTATTATGTGTTACTAGTTATTTTTAAGTGATGATAATGCTATAAATCAAAACAAAAAATTTCTATATTTTAAAATATAGAAATATTTATTTTTCCTTTTATTTATTATTATAATGGAAGAAATTTCTTTCAGAAAATATGATGATGAACGTATTAAAGAACATTATTGTAAATTAAGAAAAAATCAAACTTTATCATATGTTCTTAAAATGAAAAAAAAATATTTAATATTTGATACCAAAATAGAATTATGGGAAGCATTTAATCTTTTAGAAAATTACATTGATATAAGTGATCCTGACATTAATTTACCAAATATTTATCATCTTTTTCAAACTGCAGAATCAATTAGAAACGATAATTTACCGGAATGGTTACAATTAACTGGATTAATACATGACCTAGGAAAAATAATTTATAAAAAAAATATAAGTTGTGATATTGATGGTACATCTGTTTCAGAACAATGGGGAATTGTTGGTGATACATTTATTACAGGTTGTAAAATACCATCAACGTGTGTATATCCAGAATTTAATAATTTATTATCTATATATATTCCTGATATTGAAAAAACTAAAATGGGAATATATACTAAAAATTGTGGATTAGAAAATTGTCATTGTTCATTTGGACATGATGAATATTTATATCATTTATTGAAATTTAATAATTGTACTCTTCCAGAAGAAGCATATTATATAATTCGATATCATTCTTTATATCCATGGCATACAGAAGGAGAGTATAAACATCTTACTAATGATAAAGATGAAAAAATGCTTTATTGGGTTAAATTATTTAATAAATATGACCTATATACTAAAAAAGATATTAAATCAGATTTAAATTCTTTAAAAAAATATTATGAAAATATATTTAAAAAATATTTTAAATATAATTATATCTATTATTAAAATATTATATATTATAATCAGGGCAGCAGATTATAATATAATATGTATGTATTCTATTATAATAAATCCAATAACGAATAAGTATCTAGCTATTAATTCAAATATCGGTAAAAAATTTCTATATTATTTAATAAATATAAAAAAAAAAAAATGGTGGAATAATAAATATAAATAATAATACTATATTGTATGTTAATGTATTCTAAAATAATTAATCCAATAACAAACAGATATATAAATATTAGTTCAAAAATTGGTAAAAAAATTATATATAATTATTTAAAAAATATAAAAAATAAGAAAAAAATAGGTGGAACAATATTAATAAAAAATAAATTCTTAGATAAAAGTATTATTGCCGATAATAGAATTTATATAAAAGGTAGATCAAAAGAATATGATATACTACACTTTAATAATGATAAATTATATTTTGATATAGATTTTAGTATTAATTCGACAAGTTATAATGAAGTTTTAATATTACATTATGTGTTACAAGGTACAGGAATACATAAAAATACTAGTACATTAGATATAAATTCTTGTATTACTTATAAATATAATATAATACCTTATAATAACTTAAACCTAAAAAATGAATTATCATTTAATATATTACAATTTTTAGATGATAAAACTCTAACAAAAATTGATATAAATAAATATAATTGTTGTATGGTATCAAATGAATATTTTGAAAAAATAAAAAAAACTAGTGATAATTTTAAAAATGAATTTGTAATAGATAGTAAAGAAATTATTTTCTTAAAAAACATATGGAATGATATAGATGAAATATTTAAATTTAAAATAGTAAACTGTATGGCTTTATCTATTCATTATAGAATAGACCAACAATATTTTTTTTCAGAAACATATGAGATTAATAAAATTGAATTAGATAAATATGATCATTTATCACAAAATGATATTGAAATTTTAAAAATAAAAGAATATTTAAAACCTGTTGAAAAAAAAAAAATGACAAATATAGAGTCATTTATTAGACATCAAAAGCTAATAATTCCTTTATATCAAAATTATAGAAATATAATTCAAATAGAATCTAATGAAAAAAATAAAATATTATTATTAAATATACTAAATGGATCAGAAAAAATTTATATACATAGTAGCTTATGGTATGATTTTTATAACACTAATCCCAATTGTAAAACATGTCAATATCTTAAAAAAACCATTGAATCAGAAAGAGAAACAGAAAGATTTAATGAAATAAAAAGGATTATTCATATAATAGAAAATAATAATTTAGAATTTCCGAATAGTATTAAACAAGGTAGATTATATATACCACATTCACAAGATGATCTAAATAGTTTTTTTGATACATTGAATTTAGACGAATATAAAAAAAATTTACTGATAAAAATTTGTAAATTTCGATATATAGGTGATTTTAATAATATAATCAAAATAAGTGAAATAACAAAAATAAAGAAAATTCTAATAAATATAGAAATATATAATAAAATTAGAGAAAATGAAAATAATTTAGAAAAATTAATTATAAAAAATAATATAATAGATAAAGATAATTTATTAATAGATGATAAAATAAATAAAAAAAGAGAAATATTAGAAGATTCTCAAAAAAGAAAAAAAAAAGGACAAGAAATGAAAAAAACAGATACAGCAATAAAAAAAATATTAAAACAAGATATCACTCAATTAAACCTTGAAAAGATTGAACATGTAAATCAAAAAAAAGAAATTTCTAGAAATAAAAAATTTATTACTGAAGATATTGTTAAATTGAAATCAGAAATAATTAAAATATCAGATAGTAGTGATATATTGGATTATGATAACAAAGACTTAAAAATGACATCATCACAAATTTCAAAATTGAATAAAGTATTAGATAATTATGTTTCTGAATATATTCCTGAATTATGAAACTATATAATTTGATAATGATAATAGTTTCATTAGATTTAAATTATAATTTATGTATATGCATTTAATAATTCAGCTAAATATTCTATTTCTCTATCATCCATAATAGAAAGTGAAGGAATATATACTATTGAATTATTAAATTTTTTATATTTTTCACTATTTACATATGAAAAATTAAATATTTTATAAGTCGGATTTTCTATAACGGCTATGTTTTTTGAATTAAAATAATCAATAAATTTTACAGTATTTTTAATGATAATTGTATTATATGGAGTTAATGAATAATTTTTGTCATCAATTAACCAAGGTATCAATTTTTTTTTTATTACTGGCTGTAATTTAGAATAAAATATTTGTGATTTTTTTTTATATAATATCTCTATATTTTTATAATCATTTAATGATTTATCAATAGAATATAACGTTCCATTATTTGGAAATATATTGTAGTTTTCATGTGAAAATCCAGGATTATATTTACGATATTTATAAGAAAAAGAATGAATATTAATCTTAAAAAATTTAAAAATATATAATAATAATTTTATTATAATTTTAAAATTATATAACAAAAATGTAGGGAATTTTTTTATTAAAAATAATACTCTGCCATATGTTGTCTCATATCTATAGGAATTTATATAAGATAATATATTTATATCTGTATTTTTTGTTATTCTATTGTTTTTTTTTATAAACATTATTCCTCCTCCTAAACCACATGGTCTTTTATCCATTCCTGTGGAATAAAGTGATATATCAAAACAATTATTACTAAATATTTTTTCAAATTCTGCACCTTGAACTCTGTCTTCTATAATGTAGCAATTTGGATTTTCTATTTTATATTGCTTTAATAGTTCGCAATTTAAATCTTGTCCAAAAACATGAGTTACTATACACGCATCTACTATAATATCTTTATTATCTATTTTAGGTATGTTAATAATTTTATTGTACTCATCATTTAATTCTAATATATATATATTTTCAGGTTTTATATATTCTTCAATAATATCTCTAAAAGATGTATGATGAATTGGAGTTGTTAATATTCTAATATTTTTTCTTTGACTTTTTAGTAATTTTAATAATGTTGAAAAAATAGATCTACAAGAATATCCATTTATTCTTATTAAATTGTCTGATCTACTTATAATACTTTTTTTTTTTATAAAAAAGGGATAAGATAAATGAAAAAAAAAATCTTTAAATGTAACTGGAATATAATCTAATGCTGCAAATATCATTTATATATATTAAAAACCAAAATTAAAATTAAAATTAATCTTTATTGAATTTTTTTTTAGTAAAAATGTGTTATATTTAAATTAAATTATGTATCAATGAATTAACCATTTAAAGTTAATTATTATACTAATAGTAATGGAAATTGATACTGAATTTGATTCAGTAAATGCTGGCTCATCATATACTTATCCTTTACAAGCTGGAGCTATAAAAAAAGGAATGTATCTTATGATTAAAAACCATCCATGTAAAGTTACAGATGTTACTACAAGTAAAACAGGTAAACATGGACATGCGAAGGCTCATTTTATTGCTAACGATATTTTTACAGGAAAAAAAATGGAAGAATTAGCTCCTACATCTCATAATGTAGATGTACCATTTGTAGTGCGTAAGGAATATCAAGTTCTAGATGCTCCAGATAATGATGATTTTATTAGTTTATCTGATGAAAATGGTAATATTAAAGAAGATCTTAAATATCCCGATGATATAAATTTGAAATATGATATTATTCAAAAATTCAATTTAGGAAATGGAGATACTTATGTTTCAACTATCTCTGCATTAGGAGAAGAGATGATTATAGATTTTCGAATTGTTAAGTAGCATTTATTTAGCAATAGAATTTAACGAATAATAAAGTGAAAATATAAACCAGAAAAAAATAATAAGTATTTCAATTAATTTTAAATTGATCATTAATTTATTAATTATAGTTATTCTTTAATATAAATTTGATGTTCATTAATAATTATCTAATTGATATTAATGAATGACCATATTCCAAAAAACATTATTTATTTACCTAATATTATAAATTTAGAATTAGAAAAAGAGGCATTATTAGAATTAGATAATTATCAAAAATGGAATCCCATTCAAGGTAAACGGTATAAAGGAACAAAAGATATGCGTTTAGGTTTTGGTAGACATCATCAATTACCTATACCTGAGATTTTTAATAAAATATCTCAAAAAGCTATACAAATATTTTCTGAAAAAAATCCTGAATTATTCTCAGAAAAGATTGAATTTAAATATTTTACACCTGAAACATTAGTAATAAATAAATATAATATTGGTGATAAATGTGGAGCACATCATGATCCACCCAGAGAAAATCCATTAGTAATTGGGATTACAATTGGAAATTCAAGAAAAATGCGATGGAGAAATGATAAAAATAAAAATATAAAATATGATATTATAACTGAACCAAGATCATTATATGCATTTTGGGGTGATGCATTCAATAATTGGACACATGAAAGTGTCGCTTCCAAAAAGCAAAAAGGAACATTATATTCATTAACATTCAGAAAACATAGAGCTAATATAAATTAATTATTAAAAAAAAAATTTATTTATATAACAATTTTTCTTTTTAGACAACTCATTAGCTCTTTTTCATAAATTATTTCAATTTTTTTTAATTGCTGTTCCTCCATTTTTTTTCTTTTAATTTCACAATCAATTTTCAAATTTATCCATTCATCTATATCTACATTTTTAGATTTTAATTTCTCATTATTTTCCCATATATTTGGTTTAGTAACGCTTTGTAAATTAGATTTAAAAGGTTCGTAATATGAATAATATTTACTATTTGATTTGTCTTTTTTAAATTGTATTTTTTGTTCCAAAATATTCAAATCTTTTTCAATATATTCTCCTTCATATATATTTAAATAATTTTTATAATCATCAATTAAATTATCTGTATAAAAATTTTCTTTTAAAACTTTATTTTTTCGGGGTGATTTATACATTATGACATAATCCTAATATTTTTTATTTATACTAAAAATTAATTTTAAGATTTTGAATATACACATATAAATAATTTAAAGATATTAATAATAATTAATATAATGTCTGAACTAATAGCATTATATATCGATGCAGATAATATATGTTATAAAAATATAAAAATTATAATTGATTATATAAAAAAATATGGAAAAATTATCATAGCAAAAATATATGGAGATTGGAGTGAAAATAATCTTAAAAATTGGTTAATTACTGCATCTAAATATGGAATTATACCTGTTCAATGTGATAGAATTAAAAAAAAAAATTCTTCAGATATCAAATTATGTGTAGATGTAATTAAAGATTTATATATAATTGATCATATAACACTTTTTTATTTAATTACTAACGATAGTGATTACAGACATTTAGTTTCTGAAATTAAAATAAAAAATAAAAAAATAAATTGTATTGGTGATAATACTACAAATATATCTTTAAAATCTATATGTGATATATACGATAATATTGATAATTTTAGTATTAATGAAGAAGAAAATATAGATGCAAAAAAAGTAAAAAATATAAAAAAAAAAAAAGAAAAAAAATCTATAGATAAAAATGATGTTTTTATCAAAATATATTCTCAAGAAATTAAAAATCTATTAATTAATCATAATAGTATTAATATATCATTGATTAAAGATATATTAGTAAGTAAATATGATTTTAATTTAAGCAAATTCGGATATACTAAAATGTCAAAATTTATAAATGATAAATTTACTGATAAATTTTGTATAATTAATGATAGAAATGGCATTAGTATTACAAATAAATTTAGTTAACAATTTATTAACAAGACCCAATATAAAAATAAATAACCGTGTTATTGTATTAATGAATCAATTATTTAAAGTTTAAACTGATTGTAATAGTTAAAATGAATAATGAAGCTAAAATTAAAGACTTAGAAAGAGACTTAGAAAAACTAAATTAGAATTAATTAAACTAAAATATTTAGATAGATTTAATTTACTTCAAATTCATTATTAAAATTCCATAATCCATGACCATCATTTCCAATCATTTTTAATTGGGTAATATATTTTGCTAGTTCATTTATAGCATTTATTTGTTCTTCAAGGTAATTACCTTCTATAAAATCACAAAATTGTGGGTCATTATTAGAATCAGCAACCTCATGTAAATTTAATAAACTTTTATAAACAATTTGTTCCATTTCTAATGCCTTTTCAAAAGCCTGTAATATATTGGATTTAGGACTATCAAATTTAATTGTATCATTTTCAATATCAGAAATTGCAGCTAATTTGATATTTCCGCCTCTTTTATTTTGATATATCATAAACTTATTGGCATGGTCTTTTTCTTCATCACTATTTTTTATAAAAAATAAATATATATTTTTTAAAGCGACATTATCTTTATCAAAATATGTTGCAAGAATATGATACTGTATTGATGCCCAATACTCTAAATTAATTTGTTTATTTAGAGTGTCTTCGCATTCTTTAGACCAATTATTCAATCGACATACAGAATTCATTAATATTTAATTTGTATATCGTAAATTTTCTTTAAATAAAAATATTTTATATTATTAATTAAGATCAATGATATTTAGAGATTAATTAGTGATTAATATTTAATGAATTATTTATCTTTTTTTTCTAAAATTGTATTAATTTTGATATATTTAAATATCTCTTCTCAAGAATATTCAACAGGAAAATTTCTACATTTAACTGATATTCATTATGATCCTTATTATACTGTAAATTCTTCATCTAATTGTTTATCTGGTAAAATTGGTTTAGGATGTTGTAGAAAAAATAATTTATATTTAAAACCTCACAAATATGCTAATAAATGGGGTGATTATAATTGCGACACACCATATCTTTTTATAAATAAAACTTTTGAATGGATAAAACTAAATTTAGAACCACTAGATTTTATAATATATACTGGTGATTCTATTGATCATCATGATTTTACTCAGAGTATTGAAAATAATATAAAATCTATAAACGATATAAATAATTTATTTAAATATCATTTTCCGAATACAAAAGTTTATTCTACTATTGGTAATCATGATACCTATCCTATTGATCAAACTCCATATTATTCAAATAAATTATTTTTGAATAATTTTGCTATCAGTTGGAGTTATTGGTTAGGTAATACATCAAATACTACTATTATTAATGGTGGATATTATAATAATGATTTCAATACTAATTTAACAATATTAAGCTTTAATTCACTATATTATGATTCTAAAAATCTGTTTGAATTTTCATCAAAAGAGGGAAATACTCAAATGGTTTGGTTAAAAAATAAATTACAATCAATAAAAGATAATAATGGAATAGTTTGGATAATTAATCATATATGCCCTTATCATAATGAAGCTAGTAAAGATTATAGTGAAAAATTTATTGACATAGTTTCAGAATACAAAGAAATTATTAAGTATCAATTTTATGGTCATACACATAGTGATTTATTTACATTATTAAAAAAAAATGATAGTATAGTAGGTTTTTGTAGTATACCTTCAAGTATTATGTTAGATCAACATGAAGCTAGTTTTAGAATTTATGATTATAATAGAAATACATTTGATATATTGAATTATCATCAATACAGTTCTGACTTAGAACAAATTATAAAAAAAAATAGTATTATATATAATAAAACTTATTCATTTAATGAAGAATATGATTTAAAAGGAGTTAATTTAAAAACATATAAATTACTATATGAAAAATTAATAAATGATGATGTTTTATTGGATAAATATTATAATCACATTAATCCAATAAAGAAAAATAAAATTTGTAATAAAGATTGTAAAAAAAAAATAAAAAAAAAACTACTTCCCAATTAATTAATTTTTTTTTTTTTATATGTCCCACATATTCTATCCCAATGAGTGAAATAATAACTAAAATTATAATTATCTTTACCATATTTATGATGAATACCATGGGATATAGGGCAATTAATATATTTATTATTTAAATCTAATTTATTATCATGAATTAAACATCCCCAATAAAATGTAAACATTAATAATACCCACATTAGTGGGAAATACGTTGGAATTAATACAAATGGCATTGTGAACGCAATATTTTCAATATTTGAATCAATCCAATGTGATACTCTAGATATCCAAGATGTTATAGGTCTATATTTATGATGATAATTATGTATATTATTATATAGAATACTAATATGAGCTATTCTATGTAAAAAATAAAAAAATGTATCCATTAATAATAAATTTACTGGTATTGTAAGAAAAAGATAAAAGTATGGATTTAAACCCAAAAAAGAAGTATTAATATCATAATATGTATTTCCTATATTTTCCCAATATAGTAAGGATAAAATTAAATATGAAATAATGTTACCAAAAAACCAATGTTTTAGTGTTATATAATCTTTTTCTAATTTATTGTTAAATAATATAGAATTTATAAAAGTATATATTGAATAATCACCTATAAAAAATATTAAAATTGAGATATAATATTTCATAATCCAATATATTGATAATAATAAATCATAAAATGAAAACTCCATTAATTCAATATTAATAATAATAATAATATTAGTATTTATATAAATATATTATTTACATTTAAATATATTTATATAATATTTAAAGGCTTTTTAGTGATTCTTGAAAAACAAAATTAATACACTCACTTTTCTCTTTATCCGAAAAATTTTCGATTATTTTAGAATATCCAATTACACCCGACCATATTTGTTTTTCTAAAACATCTATATTAAGGTTTTTGCGGTGATTTTCCCATTTATTTTTAAACAAAATTTCACCAAAATTATCGTAAATATATAAAATATGATTTCGATTACTAGGAAATGTATCCTGTACACTTCTTTTAAAGTCAATTACCTTATTTGATAACATCTATAAATAATTATATTGAATTATTTCTATATGGTAACAAACAAGATCTCTTTAAACATAAATATATAATTACTTAAATGAAAATTTATAATTATGTATTATAAATAATTATTTTATGGACAATTAACACCATAATTAAATATAAAATAGATTAATATAAATTTTATGGAGTAAAAATATTGTTTGTTACTGAGTTTTGGAGGTTCCAAAAATGGCAAAAAAGTTCCGGACGTTTTTCGTTTTCGTTTTCAAATTTTCAAAAATTTAATTTCTCTCTCTGGGTTTTCCAAAATTAACGTTTTAACATTTTTTTCTGTTATTTTTGTTATTTTTGTTATAAATACTTAAAATAAAATGTATTTATATATTATAGAATGATATTTAACTGTAAACGTTGTGGACATATAGAAAAACATAAAGGTAATTTTTTAAAACATTTAAATAGGAAGACACCGTGTAAACCTATATTAGAAGATATTGATATCGAGACCTTGAGACAGCAACTAGAATCTAATAACGTTAAAACTTTGAAAAATGATGAAAAAAGGATGAAAAAGGATGAAAAAAGGATGAAAAAGGATGAAAAAGTGATGAAAAAGGATGAAAATACAAGTTCTCATACAGAAAAAAAATATAAATCTAAGAAAAGTATTGAAATTGTAGACGGAAAATACAAATGTTTTCATTGTAATAAGTTATTTAAGGACTATAGTAATTTAGATAAACATTTAAAAAAAAATTGTAAAATGTTAGTTAAATATAATAATATATATACATTTAATACTAAAACATTTGGAAAAAACAAATATGGTACTGGTAGCGGAGATGTATACATAGTTCAAACTGAGTTTAGTACGAATAATTTTTTTAAAGTGGGGGTAACAACAAATATATATAATAAATTAAAAGATTATAAATGTAGATCAATATTACAACCTAAATTACATTATTATTATCCTTTTAAAGATATACAAAAAGTAGATAAAGATTTAAAAGAATTATTAAAAAGCTATAATGTAAAAAGAGAAATTTATAATTGTGATTTAGAAACATTAAGAACTATAATTAAGGAGTACCAACAAAAAGTTAATATACCTATCATAGAAATAGAATCAGAATTGAAAAATTTATGTGATCTACAAAAATATACATATTCAAATATAGTATCTTATAATAATAGCAGTTTAAATAAATATCAACAACAATGTGAAAAAGATAAAATAGCAGAATTAGAAGAAAAATTATCTCAAAAAGATAAAGAAATGGAACTTCTTACAGGTTATAATAAAGAACAAATAGATTTTATGAAAAAACAAATAGAAATACTAATGAAAAAAGCTGGACATTATACAACTAATACAGATAACAGTATAAATGATAATAGTATAAATGATAATAGTATTAATGACAATAAGCAAATAAATATTAATATTAATGGTTTTGGAAAAGAAGATTTAAGTTACCTAACAGATAGATATTTTAGAGATTTATTCAATATACCATTTTCAGCAATAACAACATTAGTAGAAGACATCCATTTTAATCCTAAAAAGCCCCAGAATTGGAATGCTAAAATACCAGATGACAAGACGTCTAAAGCTCTAATATATAATGCGGAAAAAGAGATGTGGGTTAAAAGAGAAAAAAAGGAGGTAATAAATGATATGGTTGAAAAGAGTTACAATATGTTAGATACTAATTTTGAAATACAAAAAGAAGCTAAAACTTTAGATGAAAAAGGTAAAATAAAATTTGAAAATTTTATGAACATATACGATAAAGGTGATAAACAATTAGATAAACGTTATGAAACAGAAATAAGAGAAAAATTAATGAATTTTAAGGAATATCATCAAGTTAGTAAAATCCAGAAAACATGTAAGTGATATATATCAGGAATACTTTTTTTAGGATTTTCGTAATAAATATATTTGAAATTTTTATTTTTTACAATTTTTACTAATTCTTTATTAATATCATTATTAATTCTATTATCATCTATATATAATTTATCGGCAATATAATACCATATTACAAAATGATTAGTTTGTTCTGGTAAATTATAATAAAATTCATTCTTTATAAATCTCATAGTATTTTTTCCCTCATTTATATCTAATATTTTAAGTTTACCAATATCATTTAATGTGCTTTTTAACTTAAATATATTTATCATGATGTAATCAAACATTGATTCATACCATTTATCTATATATTCAAAATACTTTTTTTTATTTTTCAATATTATTTTATTAGGTCTTATATTATCTATTCCAGGTATCCATGAATATTCTTTATTATATTCTGTAAGTTTTTCTATATCAGATGATACTCTACAATTTAATTCCATAATTTGATATAATTTAAAAAAAATAAAAAAAAAAGAAGATAATATCAAATTATTTTTTTATGTAATTAAACAAATACACAAGATTCATTTATTTGGTAAATTCTTAATCTGATTTAGTACTATTTTAGTAAGTTCACGGTTTTGATAAATAGGTATTTTGATTTAGGTATACCTCTTGGATATTTTTTCATTCGTTGTATTATTAAAGTATTAACTTTTTCTTCAATAGAAAAAGTATTTTTAAATAATAAAAAATTTATATTATCTAATAAATCTTTTATATGTTCTAAACATTCTAATGGTTCTTGATTTTCAAATAAAACCTATATTCATGTAAAATTTTTATCGCAGCAATAGTATTGATAGAAACTTTTTTTTTTTGTTATAGGATTAATAATATTATTGTACATCTTTTTAATATATTATAATACAATATAAATATATGTATATTATATTATAGTAAATATGTCTTTAGATAATTCAGAGAAAAAAGTAATGCTTTTTCACGCTAATTGGTGTGGGCATTGTGTAGATTTCAAACCTACTTGGGAAAAATTAACTAAATATTTTAAGGATAATAATATAGAATATATTGATTATGAAGCAAGTAATAAAGATATTATGGATGAATATTCAATAAAAGGTTTTCCTACTATAAAAATACAAAGAAAAAATAATATTTCAGATTATAATGGAACAAGGGATTATGATTCTATCTTGAAAGCAGTTAATATACAAAACGGAGGTAACATTAATATAACTAACGATAATGTAAACCATTACAATAAAATTATAGATCCTAAAACAGGAAAGAAACATTCTATTTTTACAAAAAAAGGTAAACTTATTATGAAATATTATATTAAAAATTTAATGAATTAGGTGTAAATAATTTTTATTTAATTTATAATAATAATATTATGAATTTAATAGATTTTTCAGATGATATTATAAAAAAAATATTTAGTTATACAGAAATAGGTTTAGGATTAAATGAATACCTAGCACATAGATCACTTAAGTATTTTCATATAAATAGACAATTAGCGATTTTGAATTTAGAACTATTTTGCAGTTTAAATAAAGCAAGAAGACTTTCTTTAAAAAAACAAAAAAAAAAATGAATTTAATCTTTATTTGTTAAATATGAAAAATTAGGAGATATATTTATATTAGTATTTAATGATATAGAAGAAACACTATAATTAGTAGGTATATTTAATATTTTAGGAGAATTACAAGGTGAATTATTAGGTACTATATTTAAATCATCATCATTGTTATTATCATTTGAAGAAATTGAAGATAAAGATTCTACTAAAATTTTATTAGTTTCAGTATTAATTTCATAAGATGAATTTATTATATTTTCATCTACAGACTTCGATTTATACCAAAAGTTATATATTTTATTGTTTATAATATTATAATTATTATCATACTCATTATTAATTTCATTTATAATTTTAGATTCTGTATTAGAATTTTTTTTTTCCTTAGTAATTATTTGTAATTCATGAGAATTAGAATGGTCTTGATTTTTATTATTTCGTAAACAAGGAAAATAAAATATATAACAAAGAATTTTTAATAATCCTTTCATATATTAAATATACAAAATATAAATAGAAATATAAACTTACTCAGTAAATATATGAAAATTTATATTTTATATTAATTATTATAGTATTTATTATAAATTTCCAAAATAGCAATTATTAAACAAAGTTTGCTTAGCTAATAATATATTTTAGATATTTTAGTTCCTTCAGATCTACAAATAGGACATATAATTTTATTATCAATATTTTTTTGGGTATTTAAACAATCAATACAAGCAGTATGTCCACAAGGTACTATTAGTGAATCTTTAAAATTTGTAACACATATAGGACATTTAGATATTAACTGAATATCAGGGCTATAATTTAAATAATTTAAAAGAACTTTCAATTCTAAAAATAAATTTTTATAAGTATCTATTAAATTAGTAAAATTCATACTTTCCATTTTAGTTTTTATATATTTTTCAATATTTTCTTTTAAATTATTATCTGAATTTTCTAAATTTTTGAATAAAGATTCCGTAGATTTACTCCAATCTGTTAATTCTTTTATTTTTGATTTTATTTCTAATAATTTTGTCTGAATATCTTTAAATTCTTTAAATTTTTTAGAAAAAATATTGGATATTTCTTTATTATTTTTATTCCAATTAGAGACATCAATATTATATTTATTATTTATTTCATTTTGAATTTTTTGGATGTCATCTTCATTTATAGTAATTAAATTAGATAGAGGATTATCAAAATTAATATTTATTTCATTATTTTCAAAATTTTCAATAATATCTTTAAAAACTTCTTGAAAATCACTGTTACAGTTAATAGCAATATTTTTCCAAGTATTATTATTTAAATTATTATGAGATTTATTCTCAGTAATAGTTTTTTTTTCTAAAGTGATATTATTTAATCTATTTTTGATATTATTTATCATATCATTAATAGTATTAACATTATATTTATAAATATGATATGTCCAATAAATAATTTGTGCAGAAAAAATTAAAATACTTCTCATTATTGGTTTTGGATATGTAATACCTTTAGAAATATCAACAGTTAACGGAAATCTAGTTGATATGTATAATAAAAGTAATATAAATATAATGGCAATTAAAATAATAAAACTTATCTTTATAGTATAAATATTCTTAGAAATATTTAATTCAAAATCTTCATTAGAATTATATGAAGAAAATTGACTTAATGTATCTATCATATTAACTAATGGAAAATTTAAATCTGTATGTATAAAAAATGACATAATAATATAATAATGTATATAAAAAAAAGAATATGTCCGTGATATATTATACTAAATAAGTATAATACTTTTTGTAAAAATATTAATTATTATTAAAATAAATTTGATTTAATATTTAAAGACATATATTCATAGTATTATATTCATATGTCAATTCCTAAAGAAACAATATTTATTCCTGATAATTTTTATTGTCCAATAACAGGATCAATTATGATAGAACCTGTTATTGATCAATATGGACATAGTTATGAGGAAAATGCTTATAGAGAATGGTTGAATATTAATCCAATTTCTCCTAAAACTCGAGAACCTGTTATAATTGAGAGACTTCGTGCTAATAGAGATTTAAAAAGTTCGATAGACCAAATTAGAGATAAAATTAAATGGAATCAAATGAAAAAAGAATCTCTATCCTTAGTATTAAATGATCAACCGGAACTATATAGAAAACTTATTACTAATATTAATAATATTAGTCATAATATTAAATTATTTGATAATAAACTAATGATTACAGTGTCAGTACCTTCATTTGTAGATAGAAGACCTATAAAGTTAGTATTTGTAATAGATAGTTCAGGTTCGATGGGTATGGATGCTGTTATAAAGAATGAGAATGGAACAGAATCATCGCAAGGAATGAATATACTACAATTAGTAGGAGCAGCAGTAAAAACTGTAACAAAAAGTTTAAATTCAAATGATAAAGTAGGAATAGTATCATTTGATACAAATTTTACAGTAGAAACAAAAGATGAAAATTCTTGTGATACATTATTTAAAATGTGCAGTCTAGGAAAATCGAAAATTGATACAGTAATAGATGAGATGCAACCTAAAGGTTGTACTAATTTATGGTCTGGAATTTTTAATGGTCTTGAATTACTTAGGAAAAATACATTAAAAGGAGATTTAGCAATACTATTATTATTGACAGATGGATTACCAACAAAATCAGATGAACCTCCAAATGGATATACTCATCATATAAATATATATAAAGATAAATATCCTAATTTTGATTTTATATTTGATACAGCAGGATTTGGTACAAATTTAGATTCTGAATTATTAGAAAAAATTTCAGGATCAAACCAAGGAGATTATGGTTTTATTCCAGATACTGGTTTAGCAGCAAATATATTTAGTCACAAAACTTCAAAGATTTTAACAACTGCAATAACAAATGCTACGATAAAATTAGAAACTTCTAATTTAGAATTTAATGGTTTAGAACCCTGTTTAGGATATAATAAGAATTTTAAAAAAACATCTTGGGGAGGGTGTCTTGAAACAGGTCCATTAAATTATGGTCAAAATAAACATTTTCTATTCCATATAAAAAAAGATATTAATCCTACAATTTCATCAAATATTCAGTATTATAATTTAGACGGTACTCCAAATATAACTTATATAACATGGTCCGAATTTGAATTGAGTCCTATAAATAAAGATTTTATTAATTTGGAAAAGCAGGAATTTAGACTAAAATTGGTAGATACAATTTTAACAGGATTTCAATTTATAAAATATAATTCTTTTGGAGAATTAAAAGATTTACTTATTAAGTTTATTAGAGAAATTAAAATGTCAGAAATAGCATCAGAAGAGTATATGAAAAATTTATTGTTTGATTTAGATGGTGATAATACATCTCCTGGTCAAATCTTTCAAGCATTTAATTTAACAAATGAGGGTATGCAAAATAATTATTATAAAAAATGGGGTAAACATTATTTATTATCTATTATGGGAGCACATAATTCAGAATTTTGCAATAATTGGAAAGATAAAGGAGTAAGTAATTATTCAACTCCACAATTTTTAGAAAAGCGCGATTTGGTAAATGAAATATTCAACAATTTACCACCTCCTAAAAAAACTGAAGTAATTTATGACAGAAATCTAGGAATAAATAGAACTATAACTACATATAATAACAACGTAAATTATTCTTCTTATAATTCTCAAAGCGGTCCTTGTTTTCACGGTAATTGTAGAGTTCTAACTGTAGATGGATTTTATAAAAGAATTGATGAAATTAAAAAGGGTGAATTACTCATCACAAATAATGGATTCAATAAATCTGGAATAGGAAAAGTTATATGTAAAACTAAAACTATTATTAATAATGGATATACTAATATGGTTACATTAAATAAGCTAAAAATTACTCCTACACATCCTATATTATTTGATAATAAATGGATACATCCAAAAGAATTAAATGGAATTGAAAATATTGAATGTGATGCAGTGTATAATATTCTATTAGATAATCGAGGATGCATTGATGTAGAAGGGTATACATGTTCTACATTAGGTCATAATTTAAAAGGTAATATAATAGAGCATAATTATTATGGAACAGATATAGTAGTATCGGATTTATCTAAATTAGTAAATTTTAACATGGGAGAAGTTGTAATTACAGATTCTATGATAAAAAGAGATAATTTAAATGGATGGGTTATAAAAATTGAGTAATTATATAAATATAAAAAAATAATTATTTTTTTTATATTTTATATAATATAATTAATGTCAAAAATTTGTACTGGATGTGATGAAAAAGGTATAATAAAAAAAAGTCCGGCCTGGGTAAAAAAATTAGCAAGATCAGATGATCCACCAGCAGAATATTTACCAAAAGTCAAAGACTTAATTTCAGTAGATATTAAAATGGGAGAAAATTTCGCAGGTAAATATGTTTACTATTTTGCAACAGAAAGTTGTGATATGTTGAAAAAAGATAAAAAGAATTGTTATAATGTATCTCCATATGAAGCATATGATAATTATGAAAATAGTGGAGTTACTCAATTAGATGATAATGGATTTAGTAGAATAATAATTAGTAAACCGATAAACTACTATGTTAAAGAAGAAAATAATAAAACTTATAAACCTCATGTTCATTATAGATTATCAAATAAAAATGGCACT
>Ga0206130_10004023_pt1 | contig 18490 bp, 17 predicted proteins | sample Helgoland_Spring_9_FD_148637 | JGI IMG/M metagenome (GOLD analysis project Ga0206130, IMG submission 148637) | Pelagic subsurface seawater microbial communities from Kabeltonne, Helgoland, North Sea - Helgoland_Spring_Bloom_20160512_1 | ecosystem: Environmental > Aquatic > Marine > Epipelagic ... | reverse complement strand
ACTACTTCTAAGCTCTGGTGTATCAATCCCGTCTAATCTAATTTTAACACGAATGTATTTTCCTCTATAGTTAAAAGCGACCCATATAGTGTCACCATCATAAACTTTTACCACTTTAGCTTTTGTCTTAATATTATCGAAACTGAAAGCAAGAGTGTTTTTGTAAGTACAATTATTTAGTTTATAAGTTGAATATATACAACCCATATATATATATATATATGTTATAGGTATTTCTTTCAATGTTTTAAAAATAAAAAAATCTATGCAAGAATTTTATATTTTCCTTTTTTTTATTATTTTAATAAAAATAAAAAAATTGAAAAATACTAACTATAGGAGTATAGTATTATGTCGAGACATTCAAATCTCAAAACTTATTGGTGCGTAGACGCCTATGCTTGTAGGATGGTAAAAATCCTGGGTAAAAACCCCTTTACACAATTTAGAGGGAATAATGTACGAAGATGTCCTAAAGGCTCATCTTGTAGAGGAGCACATTTTGAAGAGGAATTTCGTCAACATGCTTGGGTTTCTAAATTTATATCTACAGATTTTTCAAAAATGAACCTGGGAGATTATTATGAAGCTGTTGTTCGTGTTCTAAACGAAGCAAATGGAAAAGTACAAGACGCTGAACTCTCAAAACAATTAGCGAATTTTAGAAATTTAAACTTTGTTGATATGCTTCATCTTTGGGTAAAAATATTTCTCTACAGTTCAAAAGAAAAGAAACGTGGGAAAAGTTTTCCAAGAATGAGAATTGATAATCCAGCAAAAAATATTATTGAAGACCATATGTGGGTACTCGAAAAATTAACTCATTGTTGTCCGGTTCATATGGAAGAATTTCGTAAATATAGAACTGGTGAAAGAATTACTATCAGAGAAACCTGTCTGGGTGGTATTAATTGTAAACATGGTGGACATCCTTTTGATAATATTCATAATATGATTAGCGTTTCCGATGTGTTAACTGGAGTTTCTGATGACAAGATGACATTGGAAAACTATAATAGTGAGTTATCTAAAATTAATAAAATGATAGAAGATTTATCAAATAGGGTTATTGATATGGAAAGCACTCTAAGAAAAAATGAAACAGGAAAGTTCCTTTCTAAAAAAAAGAAAAAGATTATGGTTGAAAAAACATCGTCTTTTAAGAAACTTATTCATCAAAAGAAAAGAGATAAAAATAAGATTCCTAGAAAAGTTCATCTAACAGAAAAGGGACTGGTTCCTATTTGTGTTTATCTAAATAAGAAAAAGGTTGCAGCTAGTAAAGAGAAAGCCAAGTTAGAACAAACAAAAGATGTTTCTAAGAAGACACGAAGGAAAGTAATTAAAAAGCCCAAGTTTTAAATTAGGGAGGTTAAATCTTCAATAGATTCATTTAATAAATCTATAGTTTCTTTAATAATTTCTTTTTGAACACTATTATTTTTTTCTGAAAATTTTAATCTATGAAAATTATTAATAACTTTCTTATGAATTTTTGTATTAATTCCTATTATTTTTTTATTATTAGATTTATCAATTGGAAGATATAATGGTTGAAATTTATCTATTTCATCATTTACTTTATCTAAAATTTTCATCATTCCTATAATATCTTCAATTAGATCTAAATTACTAGCTCTTTTATTATTATTTTTTGGATTAGGGTTTTTTAATCTAAAAGGTGTTGGAGGTGGTAAAGAAAAATTCATTTTTTTAATAATAGGTTTTGTTGGAGAAAATTCCTTCTTTTTTTTTACAGGTCTAAGTGGAGGCCTCCTTTTAGGAGTTAATACAAGTGGATATTTTATATCTTTAGGGGTAATAATTTTCTGTAATTTAGGGTTTTTTTTAGGTAATAATGGTTTAGTTAATACAATATTATAATTTACTAATTCTTGATAGAAATCTAAAATTCTTCTATGATTAATATTTTTTGTATCTATATTGTAAATAAAACTTATATTTAAATTATGGTTCTTAAAATTAATAAAATCAACAAGAATATCGAAATAATCTTCCTTTCTTTTATAATCAATAAAAGTTATTGAATATTTTTTACTACCTACTGTAACATTAATGTAAAAATAATTTTTGGATTCAAAGACACGAAAGTAATCTATAAAGCTACTAATTTGGTACACTTCTCCATTAACTTTTATTATCCCTTTAAAATCATTTTTTTTAAATATATTATATAGAAATCCCATTTTTAGAAATATTTTATTAAATTCTATGCAACTATCTGAAATATAAAAAATAGTATTATCAGTACCTTTTTCTATTGTTTGTATTAATTTTTCTTTACTATAAGAATAAATAAAATGTGAGAAATCATATTTTTTTTTTAATTTTTCCTCATCTCTATAGGAATTTATTAAAGCGATTTGATTTATCATTACTTAATATTATATATTTTTTTATGACAAAAAAATTGAAAAAAACATCAAATATATATAATAATGCATAAAAAACCTAGAAAGAAATTTAAATGTTATTTTTGTGGAGGACCACATTTGTGTAGAGATTGTAATATAGAAAGAAAAAAATCTCCAGAAATGAAAAAAAAAGTTGGGAAATATATGGAAAAATACTACGCAGAAAATTTTCCTTGTATTAGGTGCGGATCACCTAATCTTAAGGTATTAAATGATAGGTCACCTTCTTTAGATGTGACATGTCCCAAATGTTCAAATAAATTAGAAATTAAATCTAAATGTCTAAGTGTAAAAAAATTACCAAAAGATATAAAATTACCTCATGGTTCTTTTCATCATTATATTAAAAGACAAAATGCGGGTTTAGATTTTGCAATTATTATTTATGGAATTAACAGAGTTACTAAAGAGATAACTGTTAGAGAAATCATGTATTTTTTAAATGAAATTGTAAACACAGATTTAATTAAAATTATTCCTCAAAAAAAAAGCCAACTATCTGAAATTCTAATTAAAGATAGAGAAGACCCTAAAATATTAAAATTACGAATACCTAAAAATAACGTGATAGATTTTAAAAAAAAAGTAGAAAGTATTGTTACACAATAAATTTACATCTAAAACGAATTTGGTTTCGTATTTTCCTTTTTTTACAATTTTAATAATAATAAAAAAATTGATTTACGAATATATATATATAATTAATAACCTAGAATGGGTATAAAAAACCTATATAAATATATATTAGAAAATGGTTTAGAAAAAGACATAAACATATCAGAATTAAAAAACAAAATAATTGCTATTGATATAAGTATACTACTATATCAAGTAGTTATATCTACTAGAAGTAAATGCGGAATAGACCATCTATCTCCTGAAGGAGAAATTTCAACACATATTTTAGGATTATTTAACAAAACAATAAATCTTATTAAAAAAAGAATAATTCCTGTTTATGTTTTTGATGGAAAACCTCCTGATATTAAAAAGAGAACACTTGATATGAGAAAAGATATTAGAGCTAAAGCAATGGAAAAGTTAAAGAACACTACGGATGAAAAAGAGAGGATTAAATATTTGAAAAGGTCGGTCTCTATAAATAGGAAACAATTAAATGAATGTAGAAAATTATTAGATATAATGGGTATACCTTATATAGATGCGCCTCAGGAAGCAGATTCACAATGTTCTTATCTTGCAAAAAACGGAATGGTAGATGGAGTCCTTACTGAAGATATGGATATTTTTACGTTTGGTTCACCAATTATTTATAAAAACCTTTATAGTTCAAAAAAACCACCAAAAAAAATAAATCTAACTGAAATTTTAAACAAAACGGGGTTAAATTTCAAAGAGTTTATTGAATGGTGTTGTCTATTAGGTTCTGATTATTGTAAAGGCATTATAGATTTAAAATACTTTGACATTTTAGATTTATATAAAGAAACAAAAGATTTTGATGCAGTTATATCACATTGTAATAGTAATAATATTAGGTGTTGTAGTCCAAATGATTACAAAAAAGTATACAAATATTTTAATAATCCATATATTAAAGAAGTTAAAAATAGAGACTTATTATATAGAAAATGTAATTTGAATAAATTAGAACATTACCTAGTTACAAAATTTGGCTTTTCAAAAACTAAATTATTAAAAAAATTTTATTACTTAAAAGAAAGAAATAAGTATATAAAAATAAGCAACAATAATTAATTTTTTTATCATTATATTATATGGATTATAAAAATAAATATTTGAAATATAAAAAAAAATATTTAGATATGAGAAAAAAAGTTAATAATGAGAAATCTTCTAATAAAGTAAATAGTAAATATATGATTAAAAAAGAAAATAATGTGGTAGACTCTTATAATGATTATTACAATAGTAGCTATGAAGGGGCAATTCAAGATTGAATAGATTCAGAATTGAATAGATTCAGAATTAAACTAAAAATAATATTATAATAACACATGACATTTATTAGTAAAAATACTACTAGTACAATCTAATTTTCCTTTAAAATTATTCTTCAGATGTTTTTCTAACAATTTAACATCTGGTGAAATTAACTTTTTATGCATCTCAATTGATATATTTTTAGCTTCCATTGTATTAATTTTTCTTTTAGAAAACATTTCTATCATTTCAGTTAACATTGGAGATTTAGTTGGTTTGTAGACGAATTCATTTGAATCATCTAAATTGATATAATAATCTACCATCCAAATTATTCCTCTAAGATAATCAGCAATATCATTATTATTAATTTTTTTCATAATATAATAACTTTTTAGGTTGATATTATTTTCATAAAAATTATCAGTTCTATCAAAAATTTCATAAAAATTATCTAATTTATACTCTATTTTATACAAAAGTTGTTTTCTAAAATTTAATCTTTCAAGTTTATCACGATGATATCTATTAAATTTTGTTTTGAAATCATTAGCTGTTAGTTTTCTATAAAACCACCTTTTCTTTTTATAATCCATAAAAATCTCCTTATATGTATCAATATTTTTAATAAGATATTCTAATAATAAATCTACCAATTTTTTTTCAGAAATAAAAATAATATCATCTGTTATCATATGATAATCTAATGTTTGAATAATTTTATATTTTATAAATCCAAATGGATGCGTAGTATCATTAGATAATATTATTCTAAGATAAGGGACAGATTTTTTATAATTATCCAAAGTAACTTTGTGTTTTTTAATCATTCCAACAATATTGTCAATATCATTAATCATTTGATTTTTCATATTTCTATTATATTGAAAATATTTATAAACAAATTGATTTCTTTGTAATAACATATTTTCTTGAGTTTTTAAAATTTCTAAAAAACTAATAAAATTACTGTAATTTATAGTAGCTTTTTTATCAAAATTTAAAATAGTTCCATTCTCATTAAGATTAAATTTATATATTTCTAAAAATAATTTAATATCTGATTCAATTCTAAGAAATTCTAATTTAGGAATAAAATCATTACCAAATAATGAAAATATAAAAATGATATCTTTAATTATATTACTATTATCTGAGTCTAGATATTTCAATAAATAATCATGAAATGGTTTTATATTGGTATAGTTATATGTATATAATATTCTATCATCTTCTACAATTGTCATATTATTATCATTTCTTAAAAGTATATAATTATTACTTTTACTTCTGTCTAGCAATCCAAGTAATAATATCATATCTGAATCAGGACTAAATACAATAACTTCCTTTATATTATTATCTTTAATATACCTAATAATTTTCATTTCACCTTCACCTGGTTCTGTATGACTAGATATTATTACTTTATTATAATTATTAGTAAACTGTTTAGAATTAAGAGTATCAGATAATTTATTCATAAAATTACTATATGTGGAAATATTATCTTTGGACCATTCAAATGGCTTAGTATTTGGATCAATTTTATTTATTAACATTGATACTATCATGCTAATATATCTCCTATTTTTTTGTTCATTTATTTTTGGTAAACTTGGTACCCCATCAATAGCAATGTAAATAAAATCTATTTTTTTAAACATGTTGGTTAGTTCTATAATATAATCAGTAATCATTTTTAACAGTTCTTTTTCGAACGAAATAGTATTACTATGACTATTTTTTCTTAAAAGAATCGAAGATAAGTTATGAATGATACTATTCATATCAATAAATAAATTTTTTATATTTATATTATTATGATATGGACTTGTCATGTCAGTAAAAAAATTATCTTTACTTTTTTTTAAAGTTGAGAAAAATCTTTCAATTCCCATAATTATAATATTAATTAGATTTTAATTATTTGAAATCTCTAATGAATGAGTCTAAATATGTTTCATCGTAATGATTTTCTATATCATCAATTTCCATTGGATGAAACATAATATTAGGAAAAACATTATCTAAATTGATACAAAGATGGTTCCAAATTAATGGGTTAATATTTTTTCTTTGATTCTTTAATTTTGTCATATTTGGTTTTTTTTGAAGGTATGGTAATACGTTTATTTTTGATAAGTAAATAGTTGAATTTATAATATTAAAAAGTATATTATGATCTAAATTTATCTTGTAATAATTAGAACCAATTGATAAGTATGGAGTACATATAGTAAGAATAAAATTTAATTGATTTAATAGACTACCATTTGTGTGAAAAAATATAGAATCTATTCTTCCATTCCTAGTATATTGTACTTTTGTCTGTTCTGGATCATTAGTTATGCCTATTATTAATGAGGTATTATATGATGTATTTAAATATTTAATAAGATAAATATAACCAATTGTATTATTTCTATTAATAAGATTTACAAATTTATACATATATATATATATAGGTTTTAATTTGTTTAAAAAAATATAGATTATTATAATGTTAGATTTGAAAAAAAAGGTTTTAAATGTACCTTTGTTTGTTTGGATTATAATTATCTTAGTCATAGGATATATGTTGATTTCTATGAAAACTAAAAACGAAGGTGTTGTTGAAAATAAAATGGTAGCTAATGTAAAACCAACCAATGTAAAAGTACATGTATTCTTTGCACCATGGTGTGGTTGGTCTAAAAAATTAATGGGTGATAAATTAGCTGATGATAATTTTAGTGAAAGTCCGTATGAAATTATAAAAAACTGGTGTAATAGTAATGGAGTACAATGTGTTGCACATAATTCAGATAAAGAAAGTGAGTATATTAAAAGTATGGGAATTAAAGGATTTCCTAGTACATTACTAGTAGAAGGTGATAGAAAAAAAAGTTTACCAGGATTTGCTCCACCAGATGTATTTATAAAAACTATTCAAAAATTTATTAGTGATAAAACTTTCATGGATATTCTTCCTGCTCCAAAACCTAAAGTGTCCAATGGTAAAAGCGGAAGATTAACTTGTTTCTATACTCCTTGGTGTGGATGGTCTAAAAGAATGTTTGGTGATAAGTTAGCTGATGGAAATTTTAGTGGAAGTGAATTTGAAAAGATTAAAATTGCAGCTGAAAAAATGAATATTGAGGTAATGGCTGTTAATGCAGAAAAGAATGAACAACTGGTTAAAACATTCCAAGTTGATGGATTTCCAACTTGTTGGTTACAATATGGTGATAATATAGAAAAAGAATTTGGTGGTTTTACTCCAGCAGATAGGATGATACCTGAATTAGAAAAATTAGTTAATATGTAAATAAATATTATTAAGTTTAATATATTTAAAGATAATAGTATTTTCCAATAAAAATAAAAAAATTGATAAGGAATAGTTTTAAAGTATAATAATGGAACCTAATTTAGATAACTTAGTTAGTTTTTTAGCTAATCAGCCACCCAAAAATAATAGGAAGCGAAGACGAGATGACGATACACTAAACTATGATAATTTAGATCAAGAACAAAAAAAGAAAATTATTGTGGCTGAACTTAAAATGTTAGCATTAACAGAGATTTATAAATTTATTAAAGAACTTGAAATTAAAAGAAATAAAATTAGTTCAAGACAAGTTAATAAATATATTCAAAATCTCATTAGCATGAAAGAGGCTCAACAATTTATTATTGGTAAAACTGATAAAGATCCTACTCTGCGAGCAATGTTAACTCATGAAATGAAAGATGAATACACTAAAAAATCTACCTTGGCTCTAATAAAAATTTCTGTAGAAATTTTAAAAGATATTAAAATGAATAATTACGTTAAAGGGTTTGATTTGGAGAATCATATTCAAAATATGATAGAAGAACAAACTTGGGTGTTTTTAGAAACATTTTTACCTCCAAATAAGAGACCCAAAAAAGAAGATAAAGTTAAATTAGTCTTTATGGATAATAAAAAAAATAATCCAGAAGAAATAGAAATCAATGATAACTATGAAGAAGAATATATTGAAGATGATTATGAAGTAGAGGAGGAAGAGGATGAAGAAGAGGATGAAGAATATGACCCAGAAGATGGTTACGAACAAGAAACCGATTATGAATCATCTGATGACGAAGATATGACAGGTGAAAATAATAAAAAACGAGACAAAGTTATTAAAAAATCTGATGGAAAAAAAATTAATAAAATGTTTCGCACGGAGCTTGAAAAAATGAATCAAGCAAACAGTGATGTTATTGAAGAAACTCTCGAGTATTTTTGTAACATGACTGAAGATGAAAGACGTGAAAATCTTAACAAACTTAAAAATATTAATATATTGAATGAAACAGTTGAACCATATATTCTAAAATTAATTAATTCTGAAGTAGATGATAATACAAAGAATCATATTATTAGTACAATTCATACCAGCTCTAATGGACGTGACAATAAATTAAAAAATTGGGTAAGAAACGTAGTAAAATTACCTCTTGGTGAAACAGTTGGGATTAATATTGCAGACTTGGATACACCTAAAAAGAAAAAGAGTTTCTTAAATGATCTAAAGGTTAAAATGGAAACAGCTGTTTATGGTCATGAAGAAGCTAAACGTCATATCGTTCAAGTAATGGCTCAAAATATTACTAATCCTAATAGTAAAGGTAGTGTAATGGGACTATGGGGTCCACCTGGTAATGGGAAGACAAGTCTCATTAAAGAAGGTATTGCTAAAGCAATGGGAAGACCTTTTATATTCATTAGTCTCGGTGGTGCCACAGATGCATCATTCATGGAAGGTCACGATTACACATATGAAGGTTCAATGTATGGAAGAATTGTAGCAGGGTTGATTGAATGTAAATGTATGAATCCTATTATCTATTTTGATGAACTGGATAAAATATCTAACACTCCTAAAGGTGAAGAAATTGCAAATCTTCTAGTTCATATGATTGACCCGGTACAAAATTGCTTTTTCAAAGATAAATATTTTCATGGTATTAATTTTGATTTGTCAAAATGTACCTTTATCTTTAGTTTTAATAACCCTAGAAAAGTTAATCCAATTCTAATGGACAGGATTACTAGAATCCAAACAAAATATCTTACTAGAAATCAAAAACTACACATCGGTAGTAATTATTTAATGCCATCAATTCTTAAGGAAATGAATCTGGAGAAAGATAACATTCATGTCACAACTGAATTGGTAGAGAAACTTATAGATGAGTATACACAAGAAGGCGGAGTTAGAGGATTAAGAAAAACTCTATTTCATCTAGTAAGAGAAGTAAATCTTGCAGAAATTACAGAGTCAAAGTTGGAAGGTAGTGTTGTACGATATCCTTTTCAACTGACTGTAGATAATACAGTAGACATGTTGAAAGATTTTAGACCTATTGAAAAAACAGAAGTTCACGAAAGAGATAAGGTTGGTCTTATTAATGGAATGTGGGCTGGGAGTTTAGGACTTGGTGGCATTCTTCCAATTGAATGTATCTTAATCCCTTCTAAAGTACCACTAAGTATTAAAGCTACTGGTAGTTTAGAGAAAGTTATTAAGGAAAGTACTGAAGTTGCTTGTAGTGTAGCATGGTCTAAACTATCTACTCGTACTAAGAATAAACTTAGTAAACGATGGGGAGATAGTTGTGAAGGAATTCACATTCATTGTCCAGAAGGAGCTGTACCTAAAGATGGACCTAGTGCAGGAACTGCCCTTACAGTAGCTCTATACAGTCTATTTACCAATAAGACTATTCCAAATAACATTGCTATTACTGGTGAGATTAATCTCCAAGGTGATGTAATGGTTATTGGTGGTTTAGAAGAAAAATTACAAGGTGCTAAGAAAGCGGGTGTAGTAAAAGCTTTTATCCCTAGGGGTAATGAGAAAGACTTGTATAAGATTCGTACACGAGTACCAAACTTATTTAATGATTTTGAAGTTCAAATTGTAGACCATGTAGATGAAGTTATTAAAGAAATATTTTAATTTAAAAATTTGATTAATATATAGTATAATATATATAGTATATGTTGCTCTGTAAAACAGATATAACACCAATAAATAGTTTTATCATGAAGAATAAATATATAAAAAAAGACTATATTGTTATGAAAACAAAAAAAGACCATATTTTTAAAATTAAAGATGGTTTTTTTAATTTTAATATGAATACTAAAAATTTAACATGTAAGTGTTTATCAGTTGATATTGGATGTAAACATTTAATTAATTACTTGTTAGATTTAGGTTTATCATGGACAAATTGTTATATGGTACTACGAGATAGTAATATGAAACAACTGTTAATAGATAATATAAAATCAGAAGATATTAACAATCTACTTTATGAAAATATAGAAGAATGTATGATATGTCTAGAACCAATAAAGAAATTTAGGGAAGCTTATTGTTGTATCAAGTGTCATAAAATTATCCATCATAAATGTATCATAAAATGGATAAATTCTAAAAATGAAAATAATCATAAATGTCCTCATTGTATGGACAATATAATATATTAATTTATACTTTATTAACAATCATATTTCTTTCACACATTACACATGGTCTAGGTTTAACCACTTTATCTTTTGACATACATCTAAAACATTTAGTATTTCCTCCATGGTATCCCATAGCTTTTTCACAACTAAAACATTTGCTACTAGTACCATAAACACCTGGCATAGCACGTTCACAATCAAAACATTTATTAGGCCTGCTATGATAAACTCGTCCAAAATCTTCTCTAATAAAAGTAGAAACTACCAGTATAACTATAAATATTAAAATAATATTTTTCATATTATTTTAATTTATAAAAATATTTTACATAATTTTAATTTATAAAAAATTTTACATAGTTTTAATTTATAAAAAATTTATTCTTCTTCCCCAGCTAGTAAAGCTTGCATACTAGCAAGTAATTCTTTAATCTCATTAACTGCAGCAATAGTTTCACTTTTTGCTGAAGCGACTTCATTTTTAACTGAAGCGACTTCATCTTTAACTGAAGCGACTTCATCTTTTATTTCAACCATCTCTTCAGATGAAGATTCTAAAGCTTGTCTCATTGCTACTATTTCTTCAGTAGCTGTATCTAATACATTTCTAACAGCTTCACCTTCTGATACGGTAGTTTGTAACATTTCTTTCATTTCAGTTATATTTTCGATAACACTATCCATTCCTTTAAAACTAGCTCCCATTTCTCCTGCTGCTTCCTCTGCAGAGCTGTAAGCGGACATGCCAGATTCACTTGCATCTTTTGCCATTGACATAAATTTACCAAATTTACCTTTACCTTTTCCTCCATTCATATTATTATTCATATATATATAAATATAGAATATTTTATTTTAATATTATATTTTCTTAATGTTTTTAATGGATAAACAAAAAATTTTTTGGGATGTTATATCTAAATCAGGAAAAAACTGTGATAATATTAATAAAATTAAACAAGAACACTTTAAAAATTTAGATAAAAAAACACAAGATGATATTGAAAAAATGTTTCATCATTACTATCATGCAATCTGGGCAAAAATGGAACCCATTATGAACGGTGTCTATCATGAAGATTCTAGTGGATTTAAAAATTTTGTATTTTACTTACTATCAAAAGGTAAGGAAAAATTAGAAAGATTTCTTAAAGTTAATTATGATAAGTATTTTTTTAAAGATTTTTCTAAATTTAATATAGAGTATAGAATTAAGGAAAAACTATTTGATACAAAATCTCAATATCAATTAGTTCAAGTTTTTAAAACTAAAGAATTTGGTAATATGTTAGTTATCGATAATGATGTTCAATTAACCGAAGCAGATGAAAAAAATTACCATGAAATGATAGCACATGTTCCACTGGCTTACTTTAATAGTAATATTAGAGTTTTAATTGTAGGTGGAGGTGATGGAGGTACTGCCAGAGAAGTTCTTAAACATAAAAATGTTATTAAATGTGATATGATTGATATAGATAAGGTTGTTATTGAAGCAGCTAGTACATATTTTAAAGAATTTGCAACTGTTTTTAATCATCCTACTAAACACGATGACCGTTTTAATCTTATGATAGGCGATGGGTGTAAATATGTTAATGAATATGATCCTATGGTTAATGGGTATTATGACCTTGTAATAATTGATAGTACAGATTTTAATCAATCTGTTTGTTTATTTTCAAATGAATTTTACGAAAGGTTAAAGCTGATTACAACTCCAGGGAAAAATATGATTTGTTTCAATGCTGATAATATTAATTGGAATGAAAGAAATATTATTGACATGTACAAAATTCAGAAGAAAATGTTCAAATATGTTAATCCTTATACTGTTTATGTTCCAACATTTGCAGGTGGTTTCTATTCTTTTTGTATAGTGTCAAATACTATTAATCCAATGAATCATATAATAGACTGGAAATTTATGAAAGATAAAATTAAAAGAGATGATTTTAATCTCCAATATTATAACCAAGGTATTCATCTTAGTAGTTTCTTTTTACCTAATAGAATACATCAAACTCTAAAAGTATTTAGGAAAGATAAAACTTTAGGGCACCATTATATGATTGATATTATGGATTTATCTTATATTGATTTAGAAGATATTGATAATATAAAAAAAATTATGGAAAAAGCTATCAGTATAGGAAAAATGAATATAATTGATAAGAAGTTTCATAAATTTTCACCTCATGGGTATACTGGGTTTTACATGTTAGCCGAGTCTCATCTGTCATTTCATACCTGGCCAGAAAAAGGAATAATTAGTATTGATTGTTATACTTGTGGTGAAGAAAATGATACCTATAAAGCAACACAACATATTATTAAAAGTTTTAATTCTAATAATTACAAAGTAAATTATGTGGAACGATAAAAAGATTCATAATATACACATCGTGAATATAATAAAAATTGAATATATTTAATAAAGTATTTTATAAATGCATGGGTATAATACTAGAAGAATTGATAATGAAATTAAAACTTTTTTACTATCAGATGATAATGAAGATGATCCATATAGATATTTAGAAAAGATTAATACAAATTACTATTTTATTATTCAACCTCAAAGTATATATATAAATAATGAAATATTAGTTACTATAAATTTTGATAATTCTAATTATCCATTTAGACCACCTAAACAAATATTAATTAGAGGAATAGATTATATGAAATTATTAACTTCTAATAATATAATTCAAAAGTTTTTAGATAAATTTACTACTATAACATGTTTGTGTTGTAGTACTTTAATGTGTAGAAATAATTGGAGTCCACATAAAAAAATTAGAGACCTATTAGATGAAATTGTAAAAATTATTAGTATAAGAAAAAGAGTAGTGGAATATGTTTTTGCAAAAAATATTACTGAAAAATATTTTGGTTTTTATTTACCTATTATTGAATTTATTTAAAAATTCATTTATATATAATTTACCGTTTATTGATAAATTATATATAAAATATTTTATATGGAATTTTCATCAGGATTTTTAAATAAACTTTTAGATTCAGCAGTAAAATATTATAAAACTGATAATAAAGTAGATATTATACCTGATAAACTATCAAATATTAAAATAGCTATTGATAAATTTTCAGATGCTCTTATTTTTGAGGCACATCATACTATGATGAATGAAATTGTTTCTGATAATATACCCATATTACATGCAGTCAATTTAGATAGCAAAAACCCGGGTATTATATCAGGTAAAACAGATAATAACAAATATCGTATTCATAAAAAATCAAGACCAAAAAAAGAGAAAACTAAAGAACAACTTAAAAAAGAATTAGAAAAAGCTCAAGAACGATTAGAAGCTAGAAAAATTAAAAAGAAAATTAAAGAAGAAGAAAAGAAGAAATTAAAAGAAGAAAAAGAAGAAATTAAAAAATGTAAAAAAGAGGTTACTGAAATGAATAAAAAAATCAATGAATCACAAAAAATATTAAAAAATATTCAATCTAAAGCACAAAAAGCTAGTAATGATTTACAAAATAAAGAAAATCCAACACAAAAAGATGAAAATTATGTAAAAGAGTTAAATGATCAAGCTAATGAATATATTAATTACTATGATAATTTATTAAATCAACAAAATAATAAAGTTAAATATATTGAAACAAAAAGTAATAAAATAAAACATGATGCTAATGTTAAAAAACAAGAAAGATACGAGAGAGCGGTTGAAAGAAAAAAAATAAAAGAAAAGAAAATGTTAATATCTAAAAAGAAAAAAGAAGAGAAAGAACAGGAAATTGCAAAAACTACCGATGAAAATGATATGAATATTTATGATGAATTATTTGATTTAATGTTAGAATCACAAAAAATAAATGAAAATGAAAATAGTAATAATAATGTTACATCTTTGGAAAATATAAAATTACATGAGAGTCCTCTCCCATATCAGCGTCATATTAATGCTCTTGAAAAATCATCTCCAAATAAATTATTAATTCCTGCATTACTACGAGGCGATGAAATTAAAGGAGATGCTTTTATCAAGGTATTCCATGGTCCGCCTGGAACTGGAAAAACTTACCGTTTAATGCAGGAACTATTAGAAATAAAAGATAATCCTAAGCATAAAAAGATATTAGTGTGTGCTCCTAGTAATATTGCAACTATCGATATGTATTACCGAGCAATAAAATTAGGAATAAAATGTTCTCTAGTCGTATCTACTAATAAAATGCCAAATGATATTAAAGATAATGATATTTTTAATGACAAGATTATTTTTAGTACTATTTCTATGAGATTTGGTAGTAAATTAAAAAATGTAGAATTTACTACAGTGATGATGGATGAAGCAGCTCAATGTATGGAAGCTTGGGTTTGGGGTCTATTAAGACCTGAATTAAAATATATTTATTTAGCAGGCGATCCTCATCAACTACCTGCACTAGTATCTAAGAATGGTGTAGAATATAACCATGGTCGAAGTATAATGGAAAGATTAATAACATTAAATTATCCATCAGAATTACTTGATACACAAAGAAGAATGCATCCTGATATTGTAGCATTCTCAAATAAAACTTATTATGATAATATGTTAAAAACAGATTATACAGAATTAAAAGATAATAGTATGAAGCCTTTTGAAATTATAAAAACGAATAGTGATGAAGAACGAGTAGGAACAAGTTATCTAAATAAAGGAGAGGCTAAAAAGGTAGCCGAATTATATCAACAACTTAAAAAAAAATTTAATGATGTTATAGTAATTTCTCCTTATAAAGCACAATGTACTTTATTAAAACAATTAAATAAAGATATTATGATTCATACTGTTGATTCTTTTCAAGGAAGAGAAGCGGATGCTGTTATTTTAACTACAGTAAGAACTAATAATATGGGTTTTTGGTATGATTATCGAAGGTTAAATGTTGCTATGACTCGAGCTAAACATGTTCTTCGTATTATAGGAAATAGTGATGCTTGGAAGTCAGGTCCATTAAAGGATTTAAATAATTTTAGTAAAAAAACTGATTTATAAATTATTAATTTATTAAATTAATGCAAAAGTTCAAGGTTATATTAGCATCTTCTGCTAATAACGTTATAGGTAAGGGTAATTTGTTACCATGGAAAATTAAGGAAGATATGGAGTATTTTAAGAAATTAACTACATTTTCTCCTGATGATAGAAAGAATGTAGTTATTATGGGGAGAAAAACATGGGAAGCCCAGCAACCTTACTTTGATAAGGAATCATTGTCGAAGAATAAATTACCTAATAGAATTCCTATAGTTATTTCAAGTACATTGAAGCAACCACATGATGGTTCCTATTATGTGGTCTGTTCTTTCGATGAAGCTATTATGGTTGCTTACAATCTTGAAAAATATGATATTTGGGTAATTGGTGGTAAAAGTGTTTATATTGCAGCATTTAATCACTTTATGTGTGGAACAATTTATCATACCAAGATACTTCAAGAGTATATGGGTGATGTAACATTAGAATTACCCCCTCATAAATTACTATATCTTAATAAAAAAGAAAACTTAGAATTTAGACAAATCGAACTAAATGGAGAAACTGATTATCTTAGAATTCTTTCTAAAATTCTATATCAAGGAAAGTTAAGAATGACTCGAAATGCAAAAACTTATTCTATTTTTGATAATAGTATAACTTTTGATATGAAAGATGGGTTTCCTCTACTTACTACTAAAAGAATGTTTTGGAAAGGAATAGTAGAAGAATTATTGTTTTTTATTAGAGGAGATACCGATAGTAAACATTTAGAAGAAAAAGGGGTTAAGATTTGGCAAGGAAATACGACTCAAGAATTTATAGATAATATGAATCTACCCTATAAGGAGGGTGATATGGGACCAATGTATGGGTTTATGTGGAGACACTTTGGTGCAGAATATTCTGGATGTGATACTGATTATACTAATATGGGTTTTGATCAATTAGCTAAAATTGTTGAAGAAATTAAAACAAATCCTCACAGTCGTAGGATTCTTATGAGTGATTTTGATCCATCAAGGGCACATCTGGGTGTATTATATCCATGTCATTCTTTAGTATTACAGTTTTATGTCAGGGATGGTAAATTTTTAGATGTTAAAATGTATCAACGTTCTGTAGATTCATTTCTCGGAGAACCATTTAATATTGCATCCACTTCGTTACTATTACATATTATAAGTAAACTAACAGATAAGAAACCTGGAAAGGTTACATTAACTTTAGGGGATTGTCATATTTATTCATCTCATATTGAACAAGTGAAAAAACAACTTAAGAGGCTTCCATATAGTTTCCCTAAAATAACTCTTCCGGATTTTAAAACTATAGAAGAGGTAGAAAATAGCAGTTTAGAAGATTATCTTATTGAAGATTACCAGCATCATAAAGGAATTAAAGCGAGTATGGTTGCATAAACTTATAAAAACATAAATAGTGATATTATAATATATTATTTTAGATAGGTAAATCTACCCTCCAAATATTGATTTATCATTGCATTTCCCTTAACAAATGTTTCTTCTGGAATTAAGTAGTTAGTATTTTTAGTTTCACATACTATTTGTTTAGCACCATTCGTTCTAGTTCTGTAATATGGTTCCTCAGTTAAAATAGAACTCTCTCCAAAATTACCATCTCTATCAATATAAAATATAAATGAACCTAGTCCATATTTATTTATTATGCATGCAGTTTTTAATTTTATTACTCGTTTAGATCCTGCTGACGGTTTAGATACAGCGGACGGTCTCATTGTAGCCCTAGTTACTGGACGGTCCATTTTTTTATAAATAGCACCTAGTATTGCATCTCCCATGGCCTTAGGTGCAGCTACTTCAAGAGAAGCTGTGGATGCACCGGGACCGGATGTTGGCATTTCTCTTAATAGTTTTAATAATCCATCTATACTAGTTGAACTCATTATATAATAAACTTTAGAAAAAAATTTAAATGAAAATAGTATTATTTTATATGCATATTAGGTTATTATTATAAATATCTTAAATATAAGACTAGTTTTTTTAAATGATATTTATAAGTATATATATTTCTATATATATATTTCTATATATTATTTTCTAAATTAAAACAAGCAAAGACAGTATCCTTAGGACATTTATTGGCAATATCCCATTTACCAATTTCATGTATTCCTTCTAAAACACAATATTTTATAATTTTTTGATGATTAAATACTTTATAAATTAGTACTTTTGCAGTTTGTATTGTTCTTTTTAGACAACTAGTATAAACTATTTTATTTTTTAATATTTCATTTATTTCATTTTTAAAATTTTTATTTGACTGATTAAAAATTGTAAAATTATTTCGATATTTTTTTAAAAATATATCAAAACATTTCCCAGAAATTAAAGCTGGATTATAGATAAATTTAGAGCCTCTATTTGTTACATCGGCTAAATTCGATTCAGAAGGAAAATGTCTAACAAAATACAAATATTTATCATTTAATGATATTCTTATAATGGCACCATTTCCTACATATTTATACATATAATCCTTTTTATTTTTTCTTTTTTCAAATTCATTTTTTAATTTTGTGTCGTCAGAACATACTGCTAAATTACTTTTAGGAATTCCTGAAAAAATATCAATAGTTAAATTATTATCTTTATTAATTA
>Ga0206130_10004020_pt1 | contig 18496 bp, 20 predicted proteins | sample Helgoland_Spring_9_FD_148637 | JGI IMG/M metagenome (GOLD analysis project Ga0206130, IMG submission 148637) | Pelagic subsurface seawater microbial communities from Kabeltonne, Helgoland, North Sea - Helgoland_Spring_Bloom_20160512_1 | ecosystem: Environmental > Aquatic > Marine > Epipelagic ... | reverse complement strand
AACCATCGCAAATGGGTGATCAACAATTCGGTCAACAACAACCACAACCAATGAGTGATCAACAATTCGGTCAACAACAACAACAACCATCGCAAATGGGTGAACAACAATTCGGTCAACAACAACAACAACAACCAATGGGTGAACAACAATTTGGCAAACAACCACAACTAGGTGAACGACAATTCGGTCAACCACTGAGTGATCAATACCCTAATCATATGGATATATCACCTGAACAACAATCTAATCGCACGAATATATCACCTGAACAACAATTCGTTCAACCACAAATGGGTGAACGACAACAATCTAATCCAGGAATACAATCTAATACAGGAATACAATCTAATCCAGGAATACAATTATCTGGACATTTAGGGCAACCAGATAGAACTCAACAACAACAACAACAATACCCAATGGGTGGTAAAACAAAAAAAAGAAGAAGAATATCAAACAGTAAAACTAAAAAAAAGAGAAAGGAAAAGAAATATAAAAAAAGTTCAAAAAAACCAACAAAGAGAAGATCGTTTAAAAGTCGTAGAAATAAATAAAAAATTTTATTATAGAAATATTTAATAATAAAATTTTTAATGCAATATAGGTAATTTTTCTTTAATAAGCGGATGTTTCTGAATTTCATGATATTTAACTTTCGTTTTTAATCCAATTAAATGATGATTCGGAGTCGTTGTAATAATATAATTGTTTCCTGTTTTTGTTCTAAGATTACCACCATTGTTACTGTGTAATGTTTGAACTCGTATAGTATTTAATTTCTGACCACTATAAGTTAAACTATTATTTACTCTTTTAAAATTTTTAATATTAGAATTTGTAATACCAGAATTATATGATTGTGAAGAATATGAAGAGTGTCTCATATTCTTATTTCTATATATTCTTGACATTCTTTCCCCAGCTGAAGTACTATTTTTATTTTTTGGATAGTTTAATATTTCTAATTTACGTCTAGCTTTTAACTGATCTATAGTAATATTTTGCGGCATTTGTGGCGCCTCATGTCTTACATAATGTTTTTTATTAATTGAAAAATTTTTAAAGATCTCTGCAAGATTAATAGGAGTATCTTTGTATTGTTTAAGATGATTTACATTGGTATAATCAAAATTATCTTCATGTAAGATATGATCTGTAAACCTGGAGAGATTTTTATCAGTTATATTTTCATAAATATTATTTTGAATATTTGTTATGGTTTCTGAATTTATATAAGTAAAATTCATGGGTTATATTATACAACTATATTTTTTGAATTGTCAACTTGTCCACTTGTATACCATTTAAATGATAAATAATTATAATTTTTCTTATTAAGATTACTTAGATCATCACTGGTAGTATTAGGTCCCCAAAAAATAATATTTTCAATTTGTCTTGTACCAATTGCATAATTAAAGTATCTTAAACTGGACAAATTTCCCGAAAATCCGCCGTTCATGCATGCAAAAACATTGCCATAATTTTGTCTAGGAAGACCACTTAATATATGTCTTCTTGCGATAGAACCATTAATATAAACATCTAATGTTTTATTTTCACAACGTATAATTACATTAATCCATTTATTCAATGTAATATTTTGAATAACTACTTTTTCTATTACATTTTGAAACGTATTGACAACTACAATTAAATCATTTTTATAAGGTGCTAAATATAAACCAGGTGCATTATTTGGATAACTTAATCCAGCACCAATTGTATCATCATCATAATTCATTGTATCATCCCCTTTATGAAATATATGTCTAAATTGTCCTTTATTGTATTCTAAATCATCTATAAATATCCAAGTAGAGTATGTAAATTCTACCCCATCATTTTCATTATTAGAACGTACAAGTGTAACTGAATCTGAATTCGTTGGATCTTGTTCAATTTCTATCATATTTTTTCCTTGAACCATTCCATTAATTAAATAGGGATTGCCTTTAGTATTATTAAATATAGATGATAAGAAGGTAATACTCATTTGTAATACAATAACAAATACAATAATAACCATAATTACAAATGCGAAATTCATTATTGCACTATTTGAATCTTGAAAATTTGTTAAATCATTTGCCATATTCTTATATATATAAAATAATATAAATAATTTTATATATTATACTTTTCTTAAAATGTTATTGTAGTTTCTTCTACACCATCATCAAATACTGAAAGTTTAACTTCATATTTATTAAAAAAGCTCAAGAACCCATCAGAGTAGCCTAATTTATAAACATTCCATGCCTTTTGAGGATCAAGCGCTTCATCCCAATATTGTAATTTGGTAGTATAGCCTGAAAATCCACCACCTGGTGTAACTAAAACATTAGAACTATTATCTACTTTAGGTACCCCAGGTAACATACATGTTCTAACTAATTTACCATCAACATATATATCTAAACTACGATTATATACACTAATTATAACATTTACCCATTTCTGGATTGGTATATTATGAACACCACACGAATGAATAATTTCAGATGAATTATTTGAGCTGGGATAAACAGTCATTGACACATTAATATTATTCTGAGTTGGTGCTAACACAATTGTAGGACATGGTTTTTTATTTTGATCTAAACGTCCAAATATAACTTTAGCTTGTCCATATTTATAATTCCAATCATCCACATAAAACCATATAGAATATGCGAAATTTACACTAGAAGTATTACTACTTTCTAAATCATCTGAGCTTACGGTTTGTAATGTTTTTGCATCGGTTTTTGATGTTAATCCTGACGGATAAGTAATAGTTCTTACAATTACATATAATAACATTAAAACTAATACAACAATAATTATAGACTTAGGTTCCATATGTATATATACTGATAAGAATTTTTCTAAATTATCGGCGGGTTTTGATATTTACATAAATTATATATCAAAGAAATATCTCTTTTTGGAATATTTCTCTTAAAGTATAATACATTACAAACACCCCCTTCTATACCATTGTCTTGGCCTACTATTATATTATCATATCCCATATATGGCATACTTAACTTATATTTGGTAGTTACTAATTCATTATTCATAAAAATATCCAGCGTATTGGATTGATAATTGATTACTACATGATTCCATTTTTGAGTTTCTACATTATTGTCTAAATATATAATAGTTTCTTTATCACGCCCTTCTTTTGTTTTTATTCTTAATTTATTTTTATGTTGATTATATTCTACTAAAGGTTTTCCATTATAAGTTAATATATTGTAATAATTATCATCATTTGCTGTAGGATTTACATAAAACCAGAAAGATATTGAATAATTATAAATATAATCGGCATCTTCAACATTTGACCCGTATAAATCTTTTGACGTACCTACTTCTTTCTGTCTGTCTAAATATATCGGATTATTTAATAAATACTTAGCATCACGACAAAGTATGTATAATATTATTTTTCTTAAATATGGTAAAATTAAATATATAGATATTAATACTATTTCAATAATTAAAATACCCCATACTTCTTTTGGAGCTTTTTTATATTCGTCCAATATAAATTGTTTAATATCAGAATATAAACAAAATAAAGAATATATTGAAATATTTGTTAATAATCTTATACCACCAGGAGATGTCTGTAAAGATTTTTGTTTCTTTCCATTTTTAATAAATATAGCATATATACCATATATACCAACTGCTACAATTAATAGTAGTATTGTTCCCGTTACCGTAGATAGTACATCTGGATATTTATCCATACCTTTTGCTAAACCATACATTATTAATAAAATGCAAATAATACCTACAAAAAACATTAAAATAGTAACAATGTATGGATAAAGTACAATGCTATTGTCAGGAGTATACCCAGTTGGCACAACTCCTTTGCGTTTTTTTTCATCCATTGCTGATAAACTATAAGTAATATAAAGCATTCCAATAAAAAATATTGAAATAAATAACAGAAATAACGCTTTCATTTCTTTATTGTCACTAATAAAGTTAATATAACCATTTTTATAAACATATTTAAGTAATAGAAAAAACACTAGACTAAATATCAAAAGTAAAATAAATTTTCTATAATTAATATATTTATTATTGATATATGATGGCATCTTTGATACAGATTCGTTTAAAGTACTAATTGTAGAAACCGTACTAATATTTGTTGATTTTGAACTAGACATATCTCTATACAATTCAATTAGAAAATAAGTATATTTACAATCGTTTATTTTGTTTTACTAAAGTCTGCTCATCATTGTTTTCTTTCCGTGACAATCTCTACATAAAGCAATTAAATTATTAACATGATTAGATCCTCCATTTTCTAATTCAATGCGATGATCTACTTCAAACCATGCTTGTAATTGAGAATTACATAATCCACAATTCCAATTTTGTTGAGAAGCAACCCATTTTTTCTTTGTTTCACTTACACTACGCTTTGTTGTTTCATTTCCTGAATTTAACATTCTTTTTTGTTGTGGTGCAATAAAACTACTTAATAATCCGGTTGTTTCGCCATTAATATTATCATTGATATCAAATAATGGTGTTAACATGGATGATGCATTTCTATCAATTGGCATATGTTTTATAATATTACTTACTTGACTCATCATACTTCTTGACTGATTTGGATTTTTCTTTACCATTAAATATAATGAAAATCCAACAAAAGCATAAGTTCCCATTTCAAAATATTTTTTATATGATATAATTTTCTGAATATATTTGTTTTCACAATATGAATTTACAACTAAAAAGGACGTGATAGCAAATATAATTAATTCTAATTTCATAGTTAAATATATAAAATACATATAATATATTTTTAATAATTAATTAATAATTTTATTTTTTAGGTTTTTTCATTTTAGGTTTTCTAGCGCGAGGTTTTCTAGCTAGTGCTTTTCTAGTTTGTGTACTAAATTTTCTAGGGTGTGTACTAAATTTTCTAGTTTGTGTATTGGAGTTATGTTTAATATATTTATAAGCTTTACTAGTATTTGCTATTTTCTTTTTTATATTAAAACTGTCAAAAAATTTTAAATTCTGAAAAGTATTTTTATTAAAACTATCGGTAGTTGAATATACTTTTTTAGAGATTCCTACTTCTGAATTTTTAATAAGTTTATTTAAATTTAATAATTCCTTAGCATATTGATTTACTGGAATAGGTTTAAATGAACAATCAATAATATATTTTCTGAATATTTTATATATTTCTTCTTTAAACTTCATTTTATCATTATATTCAATTGATAAATTTTCAATATTATCTATTGCAAGTAATAAATAAACAGTAGAAAATCCCCATATATCACAATTTTTAAGATAAACGTTATAAAAATATTTTTCAGCCATAAATCTTCCATTTTCTGTAAAATGATTTACTATTTCGGCCATGTATGTGAATATAATTAAATCAGGATTAATCTTGGGATATAAATGACTTTTTAAAATAAATTTAATTAAATCATCATGATGTTTGCCTATAATATTTGTTGAAATTTTGGTTTCATATAAATTAAATAAAAAATCAACCAGTTGATTTAAAGTATGCTTATGTTTTAAAAAATTATTTATATATATATGAGTTTCATCGTTTAATAATACAATAGAAAAAGGCATATTAAAATGAAGTGGTCTAAATTTTAAACGCTTTGGAATAAATTTATTACGAACAAATTCAGCATTTATCCGATTGGATAAACCCCAATCAATTAATTTTATAGTATTTTCGTTTATTAAAATATTCGCACTTTTAATATCAAAATGAAAAATATATTTATCATTCATTTTAACTATTCCTTGTGTCAATAATTTAACTAATTGATTATTTATTATAATAAATTTATTAACACTTAATAGTGTATTTTGAAAAAAATTAGATAAATCCTCTCCGCCATCAGGCAATTGAATCATTCTTAACTTAGTTAATGATTTATTTATATTTTTTGAATTGATTTTTTCTTTCAATAAAGAATCACATTTTGTATTAAATTGTGATTTATCTTCACGGGTTAAATTACCAGGTTGACATATATCCGCTGGTATAATAAACAAATCATTTGCGTTGGGTATTTTCTGTATTTCATCAAATATTTTCTTACTTTCTAATATTTCTCTATCAGCCAACTCTTTAATCATTAGCTTACTAACTGTATTTTTTTTGGTTTTTTTATTTTTACATTTAATGGAAGGTCTGAATACACATCCAAACCCTCCTGAGGCAATTGCAGCACCACCATCCATTACTAATATAACATTATATTATTTTCTATATAATAAATAGCTTGTCATTATCAAAAATATAATAGTAACTAAATAAACAATATATTTCTTAATTAAACTATTTCTGGTTTGTGTTAAATTATCGTGACTATATATTTTTTCATATTTTTTTAAAAAATCAGAAAATGATAGTATGTCCTTTTTTAAATATACATTAATGCGGTTATGAATAAAATGCACCCATCGTATAAATGAGTTACGATTATCTAAATAAGGCGTAACGGGATATTTATCTAAAAATTTTGCGAATTCATTTCCTATTTTTTCATCAGGCATAAATTGTGGTAAATTTTGAATAAACTCGTAATATTTCTTTTTTATTGTATTAGATGGAAATTGTGGATATTTAAATGAGATGCTATGTAAAACAAACCAGAAGGATGGTCCCCAAACACCTGAGTCAAACTTCATTGTACTTATATTACAAACTACATAAAAATATAATGATTATTACATATAGATGAAATCTAGTTATAATATATGCAATAATTGTGGAAAACACGGTCATCTATTTCAAGACTGTAAGATGCCAATAATAAGTATTGGCATTGTAATTTTTAGAAACACCACTAGAGGTATAGAGTATTTAATGATAAGAAGAAAAGATAGTTTTGGATTTTCTGATTTTTTACGTGGAAAATATTCATTGTATAATAAAAATTATATCAAAAATATTATTAATGAAATGACAATATGTGAAAAGGACAAAATACTAAAAAAAGATTTTTTAGATGTTAATAAAAAAAATGAAGAAACCTTATATAAAAAATGGGTATCTTTATATGATGGTATTAATATAGATAATACGCATTTTAAATTGGAAGATTTAATAAAAGATAGTAAAACTACATGGAATGAGCCAGAGTGGGGATTTCCTAAAGGGAGAAGAGATTTGCAAGAAAAAGATTTAGAATGTGCGATTAGAGAATTTGAAGAAGAAACAGGATACGATAAATCACATATTAAAATAATTGAAAATGTAATACCATATGAAGAAATCTTTTTTGGATCTAATTATAAATCATATAAGCATAAATATTATTTAGCATTTATGGATGATTATATAGATATATTAAACAAATTTCAAAAATCGGAAGTATCTAAACTGGAATGGAAAACCTATACTGAATGTATTGACTCTATAAGACCATACAATACTGAAAAAATTAAAATGTTAGATAAAATTAATAATGTTATTAATAATTTTTTATATTTAAACATAAATAATTAAATAAACTTAATATATGAGTATGGAATTATCGCCTGATATATTAAATAGTGTTTCATTATATCCCAATATTGATGATAATAAATTTAATTTAAAAATTGCAAATAAACAAGAATTTAATAAAACAAAAAAAGACGAAGTTAAATTTGATAATATTGAAGAATATTCTAACGATGTGGCGTGTGAATTTACAGAATTATTACCTCATCAAATTTTTGTTAAAAATTTTTTGAGTATATATACTCCTTATAATAGTTTACTATTATTTCATGGATTAGGTACTGGTAAAACATGTAGTTCTATAGGTATTAGTGAAAATATGAGAATATATTTAAAAAATTTAGGAATCAAAAAAAAAATATTAATAGTTGCTACTCCAAATATCCAAGATAATTTTAGAAAACAATTATTTGATGAAAATAAATTAAAAGAAGAAAAGGGTATTTGGAATTTAAAATCATGCGTCGGTAATAATTTATTAAACGAAATAAGAACCACTAAGTTTTCTTCCAAAAAAACAATTGTTACACAAATTAATAAAATAATTGAAGACGGTTATGAATTTATAGGATATACAAAGCTATCCCATTTAATTGAACAAAAGAAAATAGAAAAAAAATTAAATTCATTTTTTGAAAACAGACTTATTATTATTGACGAAATTCATAATATACGCGTAAGTGACGATAGTGAAAGTAAAAAAATAGCTAGTAATTTATTTTATTTAGTTAAAACTATACGAAATATTAAACTATTATTGTTATCCGCTACACCAATGTTTAATAGTTATAAAGAAATTATATGGATTACTAATTTAATGAATTTAAATGACGGGCGTCCTATGATTGAAGAAAAACAAATATTTAATAAAGATGGTGATTTTTTAATTGACGATGAAACGGGGGACGAAATTGGGAAGAAAAAATTTATACAAAAAATATCAGGATATGTTAGTTTTGTTAGAGGTGAGAATCCGTTTACTTTTCCATATAGAATATTTCCATTTCAGTTTGATAATTCAAAATCATTCTTAGATGAATCTAATATTTATCCACGTATTCAATTTAATGGTCAATCAATAATTCACCCATTAGAACACGTAGATGTATGTAAAGTTGGAATAGGAACATATCAATTCAATATTTATAACAAAATTATTAATTTTTTATTACAAAAAAGCGATGATAGAGAAGAACACAAAACTGAAAAATTAGGGTATAATAAAATGCAATTGCCATTAGAGGCATTAAATATTGTTTTTCCTCATGAGTATGAAGAGATTGAAGATGAAAATTTAAAAGAATGTATAGGTAAAGACGGGCTTAGTAAAATGATTACGAATATTGATAAAATGCCATATACCTATCAAGATAAATATTTGGATACGAGTAATAAAAAAAGTATATTTGCGTTTGAGAATATTGGAAATTATAGCGAAAAAATTAGGTCAATTGTAGAATCTATATTAGAAAATGATGGTATTACGTTAGTATATAGTCAATATATATATGGCGGTTTATTACCATTAGCATTAGCACTTGAAGAAATCGGATTTAAAAGATTTACCAAAAAAAATAATTTATTAGACCCTGGATATATTAGTAAACATAGAATTGCTTCTAAAAAAACTATAAATGGAAAACAATTAACATATGCTATGATTACAGGCGCTACAACAAGCATTAGTAATCAAAATTCAAATGAAATAAAAAACGCAGTTAATGATGACAATGTAAATGGAGATATTATTAAAGTCGTATTGATATCCAGGGCTGGGTCCGAAGGTATTGATCTAAAAAATATTAGATCAGTTCATATAATGGAACCATGGTATAATATGAATAGAATTGAGCAAATTATAGGTAGAGCTGTAAGAAATTGCAGTCATCGGTTATTAGAATATAAAAAACGTAATGTATTAATTTATTTATATGGAACATTATTAGAAAACAAAGATGCTGAACAAGTTGAAGGAATTGATTTATATTTATATAGAATATCTGAAATAAAAGCATTAAAAATTGGCGCTATTACAAGACTGTTAAAAGAAACGTCAATAGATTGTTTATTATCATCTGAATATAATAATTTATCTATAGACAAATTAAATACTAAAACAGAACAATATTTTGCAAATCAAAAAAATCTTATAATAGATATTGGAGATAAACCTTTTTCTGCATTATGTGATTATATGGAAAGTTGTAGTTATAATTGTATAGACTATAATACTACCAATAATTCTATTACAACAATTAATTTACATGCAGCTGATTCTGAAATTAATAAAGATACGTTAGATGAAACTCATGTTTATAATAATATCAATCAGCTTATATTTAATATAAAAGTTTTATTCAGAGAAAAACATTTTTACTACTATGATGAAATCGTAAATAGACTCACGCATTTTAATAAATATCCACACGAAGAAATAAAAACAGCACTAAATAAATTAATTTCTAATTTTGACGAAGACGTGTTAGATATATTTGATAGAGTTGGACATATCGTTAATCATGGAGATATATATTTTTTTCAGCCTAAAGAAATTACAAATACTAATATATCATTATTAGAAAGATCAACACCTGTTGATTATAAACACGAAAAATTAGAATTAATACAAGAAATTAATAGAGAAGAACAAGAAGATATTGAAAAACCTATATTAGATACCGTATTTGAAGAATCATCCACTGAAAAAGAAATTACTAAAATGTCAAAAGATACTACAAATATTTTAAACGAATACTCAAAATTAGTAGATATTTTTAAAAAAACACGCGAATATAATGTAATCTTAGATATTATCAGTAAATCAGAGATTACCGATAAGAAAACATTAATTGATTTTATAAATGATAGCTGTTGTTATATGATTGTATTTGATAATTTACCATTTGAAAAACGGTTTAATATTTTACAAATGATTGATAATGAAGATTTAGATCCTATGTTTTTTATTATCAAAAAATATATTTATCAATATTCATTTGAATACGATGATGAAAAATATTTATTATTTTCAAAAGATAATGATATATTATTATTGGAAAAAGTAAATAATAAATGGGTAGAAACTTCTGCTTTTATGAAAAAAGAAACATTATCTACGATTAAAGTAAAATTTAATATAGATATTATTAATATGAGTGACCATTTAGGTATAGGATTATATAAAGTTAAAAATAAACAAGAAGATTTTATATTTAAAATCAAAGATACATATAAAACGCGAGCAACAGGAGTTGTATGTAGTGTAATGTATAAAAATGATTTAATGGAATTAATAGGAACACAATTTACTCAATATTCATTTTCCGCGGCATTACGAACTATCCAAACTATACATATTTGTTTATTATTGCAGATATTATTTAGATACAACCAATATATAAATTATGAAAATAAATTATGGTTTCTCTCACCAACTCTTTGTAATATATTTAAAAAATATATTAGTACTATAAAATTATAAAATTGAAAAAACTATTTTAACACATATGTATATATTAAATAATGGAGAGTTCAATAAATACTGATTCATCTGAATATTCAAAACCACCGCCACCAGCTGAGGATTATTATGACGATGAACAAACATTACCTACATCAGGATCAGTACCCGCTGAAAACATACCAATAGATAGTTCTACCTCAAAAGTATTCACTCCTAAATCACCTTCATATAGTCCTCCGTCAGATTCATCACGTCCGAAATCACCTTCATATAGTCCTCCTGATGACAATGTGTTTGTTCCGAAATCGCCGTCATATAGTCCTCCTGATGACAATGTGTTTGTTCCTAAATCGCCGTCATATAGTCCTCCTGAAGAGGGTGAACTCGTTCCTAAATCGCCGTCATATAGTCCTCCTGAAGAGGGTGAACTCGTTCCTAAAACCCCTTCATATAGTCCTCCGGAGGATGCGATTGATTTAGAATCTAAAAATACAACAATTAATAAACTTAAATCAGTTTTGGATAAAAAACAAAAGAAACAAAAAAATATAGATTTATATTCGGATGTATTAGATACGACAAAAGTTGTATTAAAATTTAAAGAAATTAATAAAGATTTAAAAAATATCATTGAAAAGAAATTAAAGGATAAATTAGAAAAGAAATGCAACACAAATGGTTATGTAAAACCACATACTCTACATGTTGTTAATTATTCAAGTGGTTCTTTATGTGGCAATAATGTAGAATTTACAGTAGTTATACAATATAAAGTATGTTATCCTGTAGAAGGCATGATTGTTCGTGCAAAAGTAAAAAATGTAACAAAAGCAGGAATTCGTGCAGAGATTTCTGAAAAAGATGAACCTACTCCATTGGTTATATTTATTGCACGCGATCATCATAATAACAATGATGAATTTATAAATATTAAAGAAAATGAATTTATAAATGCAAAAATTATCGGTAAAAGATTTGAATTAAATGATTCATATATTTCAGTTATTGCTGAATTAGCACAAACCGAACAGTAAATAAATATATTGTATAAATTAAATTCTATATACAATATATGGCAAAAGAATATGAAGTTAAAATTATTAATGAAAATATACAAAATTTAAAAAATAAAATCAAAAAAATAGGAGCACGTTTAGTACATCCAAAAATATGTATGAGGCGTTCTATTTTTTATCGTCAAAATAATAAAAAAAATGGGTTTGTTCGTGTACGTGAAGAATCTAATAAAAACGTCAAAATAACATGTAAACAATTTGGTAAAAGTAAATATGCAACAGAACACGAGGTTGCTGTAAATACAGATTATGAAACTACAGTTGAATTTTTAAAACAATGTGGATTAATTATGAAATCACAAATTGAAACTACACGTGAAAAATGGAAACATCCAAAAGTAAATGAAATCGTATTTGATACATGGCCAGGAATACCAGAATTTATGGAAGTAGATTGTAAAAGTGAACAAAATTTACACTATATCATACAAAAATTACAAATACCTCAAAAAAATATGTTATATTCAGGTATTGATACGTTATATAAAGAATATTACGGAATATCTAAAAATCAATTAAATAATAAAACACCTAGTTTAACATATTCAAATATAAATAAAGAATTAAAAATTACAAAAGGAAATACTATGTTAAAAAATATTTCAAAAACATATAAAAAACGCAATATGTGTAATAAAACAACTCGTAAAAATAAAAAATAAATTAAAATATTATTATAATTTATTTTTATGCACAATTTAAAGATCTACACTGTGTTGTGTACTGGGGTGTCTTTGAAGGCTACTGGATTGTCTTTGAAGGTTCGGGCGTTGAACAGAATCTACATTATTTCTAGAATTGTGCCCTTTCTTTGTATATGTTTCTTGAAAATCATCCATATCTTTTACACGGTCAACTCGTTGAGTACGTATATCTTGACGAGTTTCACACATTAATGCACCACCATACACTCCAGTAACTTTTGTTGTCTGGAATACAAAATCCTTTTTATCGCTCTTTTCTACACTAAGTGAAACATATTCACCTTGAACTAAATATTTATATTGTTCATCCTTTACGCTGATAGAACTATGATGTACAAATACATCGCTTTCATGCATATCTCCCTCTGAGATAATTGTAACAAACCCATAACCTGATTTATTATTAAACCATTTGACAACACCTATGTTGTTAAGACTGTTATTATTAACATGTGTTTCAGATACTACTCCTGACATTATAAGTATACTAACGACAATATCTTTAAATAATTTACACCCTTGAATATTTAGAACACCCTGCTGTTCTAAAATACAATTAGACATATTGTACTAAATGTTTGGATCATTGTTAATGCCTTTACTTGATTTGTTATTGGATATACATCCCCATATCCAAGTAATCCGCCTGTACATATTGAAAAATATAATCTATCAAATATTCTATTATATATATTTGGGTCTATATTGTCTTTTGTTAATTCTTTGTTTTGTACGTCGGTTTCTACTTCTTTTGTTTTATCTTCAATCGCTTTATCTTTTTCTAATTCTTTTTTTATTACATAACTAGACAGAGAAGGTATGAAGCCTTCAAAATTTCTTTTTGTTTTTATTGGAAATGTAATTTTATTATTTTCGTCTACTTCTTCTTTTACTCCTTCTTTTACTTCTTCTTTTATAATTTCTTCTTTTATTACCTCAGATACTTTATTTAGTCCAGCAAAATTAGAATCATTAAACAAACTATATAATAATGTAAATAAACATGTAATAAATACAAATACAATAATTTTCATATGTTTATGTTTATAATTCATAAAATATACATATATATTTTAATTTAGGATAATTATTTATTTATTTGTGTTTAAATCTAAAATATATTATTGTAAAATACTCTATATGAGTGCTAGAGCAAATTCGTCTGCTAAAGCTAAACGTGCCGGAGGCGCAACCATGGAATCTAATAAACTAAATGATGATAATTCAATCAATAGTTCGTGTAGTATAACTCAAAATAAACAACCTATTAGTGTAAAACAAGCTATTATATTATTAAATGCTAAAGTAAATTCACTTTCACAACAATTACAATCTAATGATTCAAATATTTCTAATGATTCAAATATTTCTAATGATTCAATTACAAGTATTCAATATGGAACTTTAGAAATGAGATCATCCGAGTTACAAATGAAAAATGAAGTATTAACTAAGGAATTAACTACATTAAAAAATACAGTTACTGCTGATTTAGAAACTAATAGAAAATCATTAGATGCGGTTAAAGATATGGTTTTAAAATTACAATCTAGCGTTACTGACTTGCAAAGTACTCTATTGAAGTTAAATAAAAATTAAAAAATAGCGTTTAAACATAATTAAAAAATTATACATACACAATAATGTCGTACATATTTGAATTATTTATTTTCCTTGTTGTATGCTTCGTCTATATTCATATCTATTATCATTTGAAAGTTAGTAATTCTTTAGAAGTATATGAAATTGACGATTGTACCAAAGATCGGTTTGAAGATATATGTAATTTAAGACAACCGTTTGTTGGAAAAAAATCTATTTCTGAAATATCTAATATTTGCAGCTTTAGACAATTAGATAATATTTATAGTGCATTTGAAGTTAAAATTAGAAATAATACCAATTTTAATAGCAAAACAGAAGATTTATATTATCCTCTAAAATGGAGAGATGCAAAAGAATTAATACAAAAAGATAAAGAACAAAAATATATTTGTGAAAATAATCAAGAATTTTTGGAAGAAACCGAAATATTAAAGGAGTTTCAAAGGAATGATTCTTTCTTACGACCACCCATGGTAAGTAATTGTAAATATGATATATTAGTCGGATCTGAAAATAGTCATACGCCTTTTAGATATGAATTAAGCTACAGAACTTTCTTTTATGCATTAGAGGGTAATGTAACTATTAAATTATGTCCACCAAAAAACAATAAATATTTATATGAAATTAATGATTATGAGTTATTTGAATTTCGTTCTGAAATAAATCCATGGAATGTTACATCTGAACATCAAAATAATTTTGATAAAGTTAAAATGTTAGAAATTACTTTATCTGCAGGAGAATATTTATTTATACCTGCTTATTGGTGGTATTCCATTAAATATAATTCATCTAATAATTTAATTGCCAAATTTCAATATTATACTTATATGAATAATTTAGCATTAATACCTAAATACACCATGTATATTTTACAAAATCAAAATATACGTCATCGGGTTTTAGGGACACGAGTTGAAAAAAATAATGAAGTTCCTAAAGCTCATACTATTGATAATAATGATGATACAGACAATAATGACCATGACGACAATGATGAAGATAATATTCAAAATAACAACCCTATTGATGCACCTATGTCTACTACAAATATTAGTGATTTAAATAATTCTTCATTCATTTTACCAGAACAATCAACATCATCTTCAATAGAAAATGCAAATATTGAATCATATGATTCTGGTACTTCAAATATGTTAGAATTATAATTCACTTTAAATAATGATTAAATATGCGTTTAGGAGATTTGTATTTTAATAAATCTTTTTCTTCGGTTGTTGTTGGAAATAATTCATTTCCATATATATCTTGTAATAATAGCCATTCAAATAATCCTCCTGGATAAATATATACATTTTTAAAACCCAATTGCATAAGTTGATTATATTTTTTTATTATTGCTTCATCATTTGTATTTTTTCCATATATTACCATATTTGCAGATTTATCTGTGTTTTTTAATAATTGATTTATTATTTGTTCTTCTTCTATTGCATTTAGTGATTTTTTTATTAAACAATTATCATTACTTGGCTGAAATGTATGTATTAAATATATAGAATTATTATCTATGCCATATTGAATATCTTCATAATTAACTTTAGGTATAGATATAGTTGCTCCCATAGAATAATTTAGTAAAAATATTTTTAAATAATAACTATTGTCATAATATATTATATCTATTTAATATATTATGACCGATTCTAAATTTATTACATTTGATCAAGTATTTGATAAAGAAGAAATAAGAAAAAAATTAACTGGTGATGTTGAACGATACTATGATACGACTAAGAATCCTGCTGTACAAAAAGATACATCAGAATTGGTTTCTAAACATATTGATAAATTAGGTAAAAGTATCGCACTAGTAAAAGGCATGTTGCGATCACAGTACTATGCTATACCAGTAGGTGATCCATCTACACCTACAAAAGAAGGAGACATTGAAAAACTTATATCACTATTTTATTTATTTCCTTTTTCAAATTCAAAAATAAAACCAGGAAAATTAGATATAAATAAAAGTACAAGTAAAAATATTAAAACAGCTCCTATAAAAGATGGTATAGGTGATAAAATAGTGTATTTTGAATCTCCAGGTTCCAAACCTAATGGTAACCCTGGTCAACCAGGTACTATATCTGCAAAAACTGATAAAACATATACAATAAAAATAGATGGTGTTACTAAAAGTAGTGTAAAAAAAGATCAATTAATATTCTTAGAAAGAACTACAGACGGCGAAACATCTGAGTATTTAGATGAAGATGTATATAAGACATATATTGAAATACATGGAATTAAAGTAGTAGAGTTATTAGAATCCTTACAAAACATCACGTTTAAGGAGGCTGAGAAAAAATATGTGGATTTTGTAGAAAACACAGACTTTGGTAATATTGAAGCTTTATATGCAAGTAATAAATTTAGTACTATTAGTATACAAAATAAAACGGAACCACCTGCCGTATCACCTGGATCTACTGGATCACCTGGATCACCTGGATCAGCAACACCTGGATCTGCAACAACTGGATCACCTGCATCACCTGCAACATCTGGATCACCCCAATCTAAAAAGTTAAAGTTGAATTGTGCATTAACAAATGATACTGGAGCAGGTGGTCGTAGAAGAAGAAGAAGAAAAACATTGAAAAAAAGAAATACAATGAAAAACAGAAAAACATTAAAAAAAAGAAAAGCAACAAGAAGACGAAAATCAACAAAAAAAAGAAAAACAACAAAAACAAAAAGAGTAAGATTTAAAATGTAAAAAATTGATTACTTTTTAATAAATCACTATTATTAAAAAGTAAAATGAGTGTATCAACCTTGAATAATATTGCCTATATTGCACATGTAAATTTATGTGGTATGTATGGATGGGAAATTATAAAGGGTAAAAAATATTATTATATGGAAACGGATGGAACATTGACAGATTTGGGCGAATGTGTACATAAGGAAAGTGATTCTAAAATATGCTGGCACGATGGCCCTTCTTGGTCTGAAACAATTAAATTTGAAAACACTAAAGAGACACGATATACTATATCTCATGGGGGTAGTAGCGGTTGTGGTGAAAGATTACCAATTACAGAACAAAAAGAGTAAGATTTATATTATAAAAAATTGATTTAATATTAACATGCTATTAATATTAAATAATAATAATGGATACAGAAGGAGTTGATACAGAAGGAGTTGATACAGACGGATTTGATACAAATGAAATTGATACAAATGAAATTGATACAAATGAAATTGATACAGACGGATTTGATACAGACGAGGCTGATCCATTTGAAATGATACCAGATTACGCTGAAGTATTTAATACATATCTTCCTAATAACTTACCACGAGAATTAGTAAGTATTATCAAAGATTATACATTTAACTTAGAAGATGTTGTCCATTATCATGGTCTTATATTATGCCACTATTGTGGAAATATATGGGACGGCAATGCGCAATGTAATTGTTGGGAATATTATGAATTTGAGGAATTACATGATGAATATTACTAATTATTATCATTCGCAATTATTATTTTAGCTTTTTCTATATATAAATTCATACATTCATCTTTAGATTTACCTTTTTTTTCATTCCATGCATTATATTTTGCGGTTGCTTCAAAATTAAACCATCCTCCGGGTTCTTCAATATTACAATCACCTACGGTGGCTTGTTTAAATAATGCATATAATTCTAATAATTCACTATCGGATGGTGTATTTTTAACCTTCTTTACTCTTTCTGAATATTGTGTAAACAATGTTTCTAATTCACTCATTTATATAATATTTATGCTAGTTTTAAATATTATACAATAAAATTGATTTAATGTATTATTCGTATTCTGGTTATTATACAATGGGACGATTTTACGATGGTGATATACAAGGTAAATTTTGGTTTGGTATTCAAGACAGCAATGATGTTGAGAATTTAGTAACTATTAAGGGAAACACCGATTATTCTTGGAAAGCATGTAATTGTTGTGCAGAAATTGATGAAGATTATTGTAGACAATGCTATGAAACCAAAGAAGAGCATATAGAGGCTGCTATAGAAGCTGAAGAATATGAAGATGAATGTTTATATTACGAAGAATGTTCTCACGGATATTGCTTAGACAAAGAAACACATT
>Ga0206130_10004018_pt1 | contig 18500 bp, 25 predicted proteins | sample Helgoland_Spring_9_FD_148637 | JGI IMG/M metagenome (GOLD analysis project Ga0206130, IMG submission 148637) | Pelagic subsurface seawater microbial communities from Kabeltonne, Helgoland, North Sea - Helgoland_Spring_Bloom_20160512_1 | ecosystem: Environmental > Aquatic > Marine > Epipelagic ... | reverse complement strand
TGTTAAAAAATTCATTTCATCATTACTCTCAAATCTAATGTTATAATCAACTGATACTGTTGCTATTTTCATCTTTGGAAATTCAGTTGTTTTTAGGTAAATCAGACAATATAATAATACCATACTATCAACACCACCTGACAGGGATACTATAATTCCTTTTTCTATTAAATTATATTTAATGATATATATTTTAATAATTTGATAAATTTTAGTTCTACTTAATAAAAATATATTTTCCTCCTTCAAAAAATCTTTCATTTTATTGATATTAAAAGGATGTTCTAACAGGTAATTTGGGTAATTAAATTTTCTTTTAATTAACCAAATCAAAAAACATAAAAAATTATATATTTGTATAACAAACATCATTACAATGATTTTAAATATTTATCTTCAACTTTTTTATTACTTAGTATAATTACATAAGTATTTTGTATGGTAACATTTTTTACTAAATTAAAAATATAATCATGATAATCAAAATTCTTTTTATCGATTGGTTCTATTTTTACTAGAAATTTACTTTTTCTTATTTTATTAATTATAGGTAGATCCGCATATTTATCTTCTATCCCGAATGATTTTTTACCAATTGTATCCCAAACAGGTATAGTAATTATAAAAGTTAGATCTTCTTTTGAATTTTCTAAATTATGAAATATTTTCTCAATACCTAAATTTATTATATCTTCTTGAAAAGGTGGATTAAAATTAAAACATCCTTTAATAAATTCTACTTCAAAGAAATTACCAAATGAACCAAATATTGATTCTAAATCAGGGTATAATGAACAAAAATAATTAGAATTAAAGTTTATTGCACTAGCAAAACTTTCAAAAGACATCTTATATTCATCTTTAAATTGTTTCATAGTTGACGGTGAAACAGCTAATTGATTATTGTTACTACCTAAAGTGAAATATCTTAATAATATACAATAAAGTACTTCTATAAAATTTTCTTTACCTCCATTTTTTATATAAATATTTTTTAAATATTGAAATCTTTCTTTATAAATTATTACCTGATATTTCTTATCAAAAATCTTATTTGGAAATAATTTAATAAATTCAGACGTTTTAATCAAAACATTTTTCGATTTTATTTCGATTTTAGAATATTTAAGATTTTGTTTTTCATTTAAAAATTCTTCATAATTTTTATTATAATTTTTAAAAAAATCTTCTAATAATTTATTTAAATTATCTGTTTCTAAATTACTGATACTTAAATAATCTTTAAAAATACTAAATAATAATGTAACATCGGTTATCTTTGGTATGAAAATATCTTCCATATTATTTTTTTTTCTATATTGTGAAAAAATAAAACTAGATAAAATATTTGCAATAGACCTTCTAAAAGGTTTTTTTTTCGAAAAAACTTCTTTAGGATAATATGATTGAATTAAATCTAAAAACATATCTAAGATATTATTAAAGAAATCACATCTTAATAATTCTAAATTTATATTTACTAATGAATGATTTCTTTGGAGATATCTAATAATTATATTAGATTTATTGAAATATTTATACTCCATTATAAATAACTTAAGTTTTTTCTCTTAAATACTTATAACTTTTTTATACAAGTTAAAAAAAAATATTTCACTTATATTAAGATGTCCTTGAATAATGTATTATTATTATCAGATATTCACAATTATGATTTTAACTTTAAAAAATTATTTGAATCTAAAGATAGTATTATATGGAAAAACTGTTCCAACTTGACTATTACAATAGATAGTAGAATAAATAAAATCATATTTAATAACTGCGAGAACATTAAATTGGTATGTGATAAAACTATTTCAGGGATCGAGTATTTCAAATGTTTAGATGTAGTTCAAACAATTAATAAAAAACATAAAATTAGTTGTATTGATATTTACGGAAGTAGCTTAACTATTAAAATTAATAATGAAACTATCTTACCTAAGATAATTAAAGAAAAATCTAATGTATTATTAGAATATATTACTTAGATGCTTTAATAGTCATCCATCCGGTAATATCGTTGCTTTTCAAGAATTCATTTAGAGTCTTGATTGTATCTTGTTCTTCTTTAGACGGATACTTTTTTGAGAGCAGATGATATAACTTCATAATTGTTTCATCATATTCTGTTCTCAGAATTTTGAACTTAAAAAAGCTATCATAATAAATCTCTTTCCCTGATTTAAGGTATTTAAAAAGATAAGGTGGAAACTGTGCAAGATTCACTTCATTATAATGAACCTGACGTTCTTTTACCGTTTTTCCATCCTTTTCAGTTTCTACCATATTACTTCTAGGAAGAACTTTTCTCCATCCATCAGCTAATTGCTGTTGAGATAGATAATATTCTTTCTTGTTGTTAACTTTAAAACTTCCGCTGATTGTATGTTCTGGCATATTATGAAAAGATAAAGTAGGTAAATTCAAATTCAATTTTTTTATAATCTTATAATTAGCTTAAATTAAGATTATAAAATTAGTTCCCTCTTCCCTTGTGAAGAAACTGAGTTAAAACAATATCCAGAAACTCCACATTTAAATGCAAAGTTTGTGTTACTATTATTATTCCACTGAGAGGCATCCTGTTTTTGGGTAAGAGAACCTGTAAAACCTTCAACAACGAAATCTGAGGAAATTGAATCATCTCCACTGTATCCTGAGATATTAACAACTCTTTCTTCTTGAACTGCAGGTTCTTGCTCAACAGCGGGCATTTCTTCAACGGCGGGCATTTCTTCCATGGCGGGCATTTCTTTAACGGCGGGCATTTCTTTAACGGCGGGCATTTCTTTAACGGCGGGCATTTCTTCAACAAATTCTTCATCCATAACTGGCATTTCTTCTGATTCAGTTATTTCAGGAAGTTCTTCTGTTGTTCTAATACAGACAGATTCTTTTTCTTGACTGGAAATATCAGTTTCATTGGTAGAGAATATAAGATGTAAAACAACTAAAATACCTACAATAGTAGCTAAATTTTTCATCATTTTAGAGTCCATTATATATATATATTTTTAGATATTTTTTTTAATATATTATAATATTATAAAAAATATTTAGAAGGATGAATAATCATCACCAGCATAACCTGTAACAGAATATTCTTTAGTTTTAAAAGTAAGTTCTTCTTCCATAGCAGGCATTTCTTCCATCTTATTAACTACTTCTTCTTCTACAGATGCTTCCTCCATGACAGGCATCTCTTCCATATATGGCATTTCTTCCATAGCTGGCATTTCTTCCATAGCTGGCATCTCTTCAGATTCTTCAACCATTTCAGAGGATTCTTCAACCATTTCAGTATCAGATTCTCCATTAGTAGGAGTATCTTCAGAACTATTAGTTAAAAGGTGGAATACAATAAGAATTCCAATTAACATGGCAACAGTAGACATTACTTTAGGTTCCATTAGTATATATATATAATTTAGATTTTTTTTTAAATTAAAAACTAAAGCTATAATTTGGATAATCTTCTTTAACTTCAGGTATAACTATGCTTAATGCACCTACTATAATATAATATGAAAATATTAGAAAATCTTTAGATATATTTTCTAAAATATGATCCATTTCTTTTAAAAGATAAAATTTTAGTTCAATATCATCAGGTTTATTATTAAAAAGGACATTTCCATCCTTTTTATCTATATCTTTTCTAACTTCTTCTCCTAAATTTTTATAATAAAAATCTTTTAATTCATAGTTAAGTTTATCAATATTATCATTAGATAAAGCTAAATATTTTTCATTGTTAATAAATATAGAATGTTTGGATAATTTTTGAAAAAAATTTTTAGAATAATCATCTATAGATTCAGATTTTTTTTCATCAATATCATCTACTTTTTCAAATACAAAATCAGGTATTTTTTTCCCACTAACTGGATGAACCTCAATTTTATTTTTTTTTAAATATTGAATACTTGTTATTGTGAAAACTCGGATATTATTATCTTCGGAATAAAATATAATATCGTCTAAATCTTCATAAACCCATTTTTTAACGTTATTGTCTGTAACTATAAAACGATCTTGGGAAATTATATCAATATGATCTTCTATCTTTGATAAATCCAATTTAAAATTATCTTCATAAGATCTCTGTAATTTCTTATAAACTTTACCTTTAGGTGATATTTTTCTTTTAGTTGTTGGATTTACCCTTTCATTTAACTTCCAATTTATAAGATCTATCTTAGATATCATTATAATAGTTTATAATTTTTTATTAAATCAAATTTTTTGAATTTTTGGAAAATCAAAAAATATTTAATTTACAAAAAACGAATCCAAATTCGTTTTTTTATATGTAAATCAAATTTTTTGAATTTTTGGAAATTATTCATGAAATGAATATAAAAATATTTAATTTACAAAAAACGAATCCAAATTCGTTTTTTTATATGTAAATCAAATTTTTTGAAATAAATATAAAAAGTTATAAAAATTGAATTTTATATCTTATATATACTTAATATGAGTTTAAATATAAATGGAGATACTTCTGATCCTAATTATAGGTATCGTATGCCAATTTTAGAAACGACTCAAACAGGCAGTGGTAAAAATAGCCACACTATCTTGAGTAATATTAAAGATATAGCTGCTAGTTTAGGTCAATCTGAAATTATTATTCCTAAATTTATTGGATTTAAATTAGGAACAAATGTTGATAATAAAAATAATTCTATTAAAGGACATTATACAACAAAAAGTTTACAAAATGAAATTTTTGATTATATAAATAGGTTTGTAATTTGTAGTCATTGTAGTATTCCAGAATTGATTCCAGAATTAGAAAGGATTTCTAAAAAGAAGAAACTGGTTAAATTTAAATGTTCTGCTTGTGGAAATTTTACTGAAATAAAAGAAGATAAAGTTGGAAAAAAGGTAGTAGATAATATTGCCAAAATGATAGAAAGAGGAGAATGGAAAATAAAAAAAGGTACTATTGTAAATGAAACATTAGATAGAGTTACTAGTGGTTTTGATTTATTTAATCTATAGATGGATTCATTTTAGAAATTTATAAAATAAATTTAAACAGAATCTACAACATATAGTTTTACCTTTTCTACTTCAAAAGTAGTTGGATAATAATAATATTTAACTTGTGGGTCTGTAGAATTATTAAATACTACAACTTTAGAATTAGTAAAATCAGGATAAAAGTTGTTATTAACAATTAGTTCTTCAAGAACCTTTTCTGCTTGAGCTTCAGATGTAAATTGTTTGTACCAAACTTTTTCACGTTTAAGGTGTTTACCATCTACAAAGACGTGATCATCAAAAGAAGTAAATTCAGTAGAGTGTTTATTTAGTTGAAGAGACATATATAAGATTAAAGGTAATGAATGTTATTATCAATTTTTTTTGCTTTCGGAAAAGCTAAAAAAGATAATAAATAAAAAAATGAATTACGATTCATTTTTTTTACATTTATCAATTTTTTTTTACATTTATCATTTTTTTTACATTTATCAATTTTTTTTTTACATTTATCAATTTTTTTATAAATCTAATGAGGCTTTATAATAATAATGATACTCCAAATGTTTAAAGGTACATATTATTATTAGTATCAATTTTTTTACCAATTTTTCCACCATATTATTTATAATATCTATAAATATGTAGATGAACAAATTTACAGATAACTGGGAAATTTTTTTGTTGAACAAATCAAATATAAAACTTTTAAAAAAAGATAAATCTAAAAAAAAGATAGAAGATTTAAAAAAAATCATAACTCGTTTTAACATGGATGTCGGATTTAATTTATTTAATATGCCTCGATAACTTTTTGTGTTTTACTAATTGTTTTTTAACATAAGTAATACGTTCTCGACAAATTGGGCATTTTCTAGTTCTCTTTTGAATTAACATTATCACACAATCTATATGAAACATATGAGCACATTTTAATGCTACTAACTCATCATTTTTTATATCTTCTAAACAGATTACACACTCCATTTACATTATAAAATTAATAAACTTTAAATATCAATTTTATATACTTAAAATTTAAATAAATTAATCTATGATATAAAACCCACTTTTTTCAGATGGTATCATTATTTTTTCATCCATTATTCTTACCATACTATACTTAGGTTTACTAAAAACATATTTCTTATCAAAAGAATAGTTAATTATTTTTTCATCAAAATAATACCTTAGATGATTATTGGTATTTGAGTAAATAGAATTATGGTCTCCAAAGTTATCATTTGTAATTATTTTCGACTGATTTATCAATGATGCAATAATTATATAAATATCATCATTCGATTTGAAAGGAGTGAATATAACAGGAAACTTATTACCGATTGTTTTAAGATATTTTTTTTTATGACGGAGATGAAGGATAAGAAGAAAAGGTTCGTCTATTTCACTTATAATATTCTTCAGATTAATAAAAGATTTACTATTTAGTTTTCCTTTATATGAATGTAGAACATTACCTCCATCAATTACTACATTATAGACAAGTCCTCTAATTTTATTAATTATATTTTTCTTAGCTTTTTTCATTATAGTATTAATAATTGGGTTTACCATATTATCTTCAAACAATACATCTTCTACATCACTTTCAATACCATTACAGGTTGTTCTATTAAAACTACCTACCAGATATTTTAATACTTCTTTATTATTAATATCAATTAATTTATCAATATCTTTACTTTTAAAAATTGTTTTATTAAGAACAGATTCCTTAAAATATATTTGGGCAGAAAGTGGTGAAATATTATTAAGATACTCCACCAAATTAATATAGTCGCGACTCATTAAATGTTTAGTAGTTTCAAAAAACTCCAATAGCATCTCCGTTTGTTTCTTACTTATCATAATTCTAATTCTGAGAGTATAATAACCTCTCCGATCGGATACGCTAATAACAGAAGGATTAATACTATTAATGATAGCTTCTGCTGATTCAATGTTATTAGTATTAATTTCCTTATAAATTTGGTGCAACTTTGAGCAAGCCATGTATGATTGATAATATTATTATTTTCAACTTTTTATAAAAAAATAAATGTCAGACTATTTCAGAGGCATGAAATGGGCAATTTTTTTCATCCAAAAATACTATTCTACTAAAATTCTTGGTGTTATATATCTTATAACCATAATCGGGTAGAACTATCTTAAAATTATGATTCAAAAAATAATTAAGATTATTCTTTTTTACTCTATTTGGAAACAACTTTTTTAGCAACTCCTTAAAAAATTCATTATCAGATTTAGGAGCATGAAAATACTTTTGCCTTATTAGCTTACAAACTCCACTAGCCTGAATACTAACCATATCCTTTACTTTCTCACATACTATTTTATCTGGTTTTAGACTATAATAGACTCGTTTTATTCCTACAATCTTCATTATATTTAGACAATTGTAACATGGACGAGCACTTCCCAAAATACCCTCTCCTGTCATTCTAATTACAATCAAATCAACCTTTGTCTGACTCTTCTTGGCCTTTTTTGAATCTCGCGCCTTTTCCTTTGGAGTGTAAAAAACACCACCGGCCCTTCCTATACTGCAGCTTTGGAAAAGCCTGCAGCATAGCCCTGTGCTCGGCGTGCAGGCTACTACAACGACATCCTCTAATTACCTCACCATTTGTGTTATGTGTGGGAGACCTTATCAGTCGACCTCCCTTAAGAATACCAGCTGCTAGCTGGTAACGAATAGGGCTCTTAAGAGCCTCATCAGCCAAACTTGGCAAAATTCCTTGAAACTTATTTGTAAAATTCATCATTATATTATATATATATATGATTTATTATCAATTTTTTTACTTAAAAATAACTAAAAATATATTTAAGTATACTAATTTTCTTCATTTAAGATAATAATACTTGTATATTTATATGGGAAGCGGAAGTTCACAACTTAAATGTCCTGAAGATTATAATACTGAAAAGTTTAACAAAATTTTAAAACTATATGATAGACTTGATAGTAATGGAGACCATTCTGTTGATATGGAAGAATTAGTAACTATAGCTAATCTTCATGTTAAAAATCAACTTAATCGACTAGAAAATATGAAACAACCACTATCTGATAGTATAGATCAAGATATTCGTATATTTGAACAACAAAAAAATTTAGATATTGAAAAAATAAATAACCAATTTAAAAATAAGAAAAAAAGTTTACTACAAGAAAAAACTAATAAAATAGAAAATTTAGAAAATGATATAAAACAATTAGGAGAGCTTTCTGATGATAAGAAAGCTTTACGATTTAAAAAAGCAATAACCGATAAAAATGGTAATATTTCATTTTGGCCCTTTTTTAATTATATGAAAACAAAAACAGAAGATATTCCTAATATTGAATGGTAGTTATAGATTTATATACATATAGATATTATCTATATATATATATATATATATGAAATTTACAAAAAAAGATTTAATTTATTTACTTGGATTTTGTATGATATTTTATTATTTTAAATCAAACACTGAAACTATGTCAAATACTGATATTAAAAAACTAATAGGAGAACAATATAAGATAGATATAGATGCTATCAGAAATCTTTCTAAATTAGCTAATGACCTTACCGTTAACAATAAATTAATTGTTCCTGGTGGATTAGAAATAGAAGGAGATTTAACTGTAAAAAAAAATATAAATGCTAAACAAGATATGATAATTGATGGTCCTTTAACCGTCAAAAAAAATATAAATGCTAAACAGGATATAAAAACAGATGGTAATGGATATTTTGGTCCAGCTTATATTGGAAAATACTTAACAAATCGTGATGATTATGCTCAATTTTCCCATAAAGATAGAACTAAAGAAAATCAATATAGTTTATTACAAAATAAAAATGGTGCAACATATTTGAATTCAGCCAAAGACAAAAATATTTATTTTAGTATAAATGATAATAATAAAATGTACTTAAAACCAGATGGTAACTTTAGTGTAAAACAAGATATAATAGTAGAAGGAAATGGATATTTTGGTCCTGCCTATATAGGTAAATATAATAAAACTCGATCAGATTATGCTCAATTTTCTCATAAAAACGTGACTTCTAATACACAATATGCTATTACACAACATGAAGGTGGTAGTACTATGGTTAATGCTCCTTCTGGAAAATCTGTATCTTTAAGATTAAATGACAGTGTACTAACTTATATAGATAATAACGGACTAATAGTTAACAAAGGATTACAAGTTAAAAAAGGTATTTATGCAGATGGTCATATTGGAACATATTCACATTTTAATAGTTTTAGAAATGCTGGTATACAAAGAGGATGTGATAAAGTAAATAAAGATGGTTCAGGGGTATCTTGTAAGAAAGTAACATAAATTAAAAACTATCTATACATGTAATCATTTCTCCATAATCCACACTTATTACATTGATACTTACACTTATCATCAAAAGCGCAATCCCAATCTCTTTTCCATTGATGATTGCAGTTTTGATATATTACTTTTTCATTCATTCTAATACTAATTTTTGCTGATTTTATCAGTTTAGAATAATCAAAAATTTGTTTTTGTAATATTTTATTTTCTTCAATCAACTCCTTAACATCTACCATATCATCTTCATCTATAATTTCTAATTGGTAAGGTTTAACCATAGAATCATTTTCAATATGTTTAAGTATCCAATCAGATTGTTCTTTAGATATTTTATATATCATGGATTTATTTTGTTTAATTGTTGGTTCAATTTTCCATGAACACAATACGTCTCCTAATTTATTCCATTTTTTTCCTAAAATATTATTTAAATTTAATTTTGTTTCCAGTTGAATTGCTTGTTGAGGGCTTAAAAATATATTATTAGATGTTAATTCCATTAATAATATAATAATATATTTATTCAATATTTTATTAATATTTAAAAAGACTGTAAATCATATTCACTTGATGCTAATATTATTGGGGTTCTTTTATGACCAGATTCTTTAGATAGATCTATAACTACATCCATTATATCTCCACTGAAACTAGAATTTTGACCTTTTCCTATTTTAAAGATATAACTAAATGGTATCGCTTCATATAGTAGTCTAATTTTACCATGATAATTTTTTTCTGTTCCAGGATAACACCACCATCCACCTTTTAACATTATCCTATGAGCATCGGTAACCATACATCCAGCCCATCTACAGCTATGTCTTAAACTATGAGCTTTTGAAATTAATCTAGTTAGGGTAGGGTGTCTATAATCATAATTAGTATGATTAAAACTGTAGAGTTTTCCTTTGGAAGGTATAATATGATTCGCTTTTATTAGTTCCATTTTACCATTAATCATTTGATAAATATTAATAGTATCTATAACTTCAACATACTGAGTGGCAGCACTATATAACCCATAACCTGCAGCAACAATATTAGATGCTTTGATAATATTATCATCATCATCAATAAATATTCCAAAAATAGTTCCACTTGAAATATTAACATCTAAATTACCAGATCCATCCAGAGGATCAAAAGTTACCATATATTTACCATCAGGATTTACCATAATAGGTTCTTCAATCTCCTCACTAAAAATTCTTTTAATATTGGAACATTTTTTTAAATTTCTAATTAAAATTTCATTTGACATAATATCAAATTTTTTTACCATATCACCAGTATTATTAGTATTATTTGTAACCTTTCCTAAATTTAATGAATTATTATTTTTTAACATAAATGCGATCGTAATAATAGATTTTTTGATTGTATCTAAAATTTCTTTCATTATTATAATATGTAAAATTTAATTATAATTTTTTTATATAATTATTAATTAAATTACCCATAAGAATTTGAATATTTTTTGCATTTATTTCTTTTTTCTTTTTACATAAAATATTATTGTAAAAATAATTGGTAGGATCTATTTCCATTTCATTAATATATAATCTAATCTTATCGTCAAATCCATCTACTTCTATACTATGTTCATCTAAAAATTGTTTATCAATAGCATAACTGATATCAACTCTAAACATTATAGGATGTTCGGTAGGTTTATCTTTCCAAAAATACTTTAGGAAATCATTATAAACTCTTTTCCCAAATCTTAAAATTTCAGTACCTAAATATGGGTTGTAACTATTAAGTATATCAATATTATCCATTTTAGTATTAAGAATCTTATAACCTTTATCGTTAACTATATCTCTAATCTTGTAATCAAATTCAGTATCTTCTGTTGTTTTCTCTACATCTTTAGTACATTGATTTGGAACATTGTCTGCCCAAGCCATATATTTTGCTTTACCATTAAAAAAATAAACTCTGTATTCATTGCTAGCTTCTTTAATAATATTATTATTCCCTTGTATAATATAATACCTATCAATATCTATTTCCCACTTACTAGCATTAGTCTTAACTCCAAAATATTTTTTATTATCTAATTTATTAACTTTCTGTTGAAATAGTTTCTTATCCTTAATAATTTCAGGAGTTATAAATTGTACTTGTTTTCCTTCGTAACTATATCCTTTTTTAATAATAATTTTATCAAAAATTTTAAACATATCAACAGATGCATTATATAATAATTTTTCTAATTTATTATTATCTTTATTCCCTTGATATTTTTTTATAGTTATAACTTTACTATGTGGTAAAGCACTATAAGCCATTTTATTTACCAAAATATCATAATATTTTTTACTTCCAAACATATCAGTTACTTTAATTCCTGGATAAATCTTAATATCATGTTTTTTATTTAATTTTCTAATAAATTTTTTCATATTGTTTATTGTAATATTGTTAAGATATGAATCAGATAAAACATCTTGAAAAAGAAACATTGCGTAAATATTATCTTTTCCTAACTCTTCTATTTTTTTTAACAGTTCTCCCGGATTTTTTAAAATAAAATAATCATATTTTTCATTACTTTCCAATTGTTCCAGTAAATACTTTGCTTCTACAAAATTATAATATTTTGTTTTAACATTAAACCAGTACTCTTCACCTAAAATTATAATATTTTTTTTCATATATTAACACTTTAGATAAATATTTAATTTAATTTGTTTAAATTTATGATTTATTTTATTATATATAATAATGATTCCATCTTATTATAAAGTTATTAAAACTTTAGGAAGTGGGTCTTATGCTAATGTGTATTTAGTAATGGATACTAGAAATCAAAAATATTATGCTTTAAAAAAATTATATATTGATAGAAAAAAAAATAAAATTAAAGATGTTACTAATGAAATTGATATTTATATGATGTTTAATCATCCTAATATAATTAAAATATATGATTATTTTACAAGTTCAGATGAAATTAATATCTTACTCGAATATGCTTCTCATGGTACTTTGGAAGACTATATTAAAAGAAAAGTAAATCAAAATAAATACTTATCTAGAAGTAAAGTAAAAGATATAGTATATCAAATAACTCTAGGTTTAGAAGAATTACATAAAAAAGGTATAGTACATCGTGATATTAAACCTGCTAATATATTAATAGGTGATGATTACACCATAAAAATCACTGATTTTGGGGTTTCAAAATATTTGAAAACTCGATCACACGCTGTTACAATGATTGGTACACCATTATATATGTCTCCTGAGGTTATTAGAGGACAACAATATAATTATAGTACTGATTATTGGGGGTTAGGTTGTATATTATACGAATTAATCTATTTAAAAAAATTATTTTATGCTACTAATTTTCACTCATTATTCTCTAAAATTAAAAGGTTTAATCCAAGTAGAGAATTTTATAAATATAACGAATTTAATTCTCTATTAAAAGGATTATTAGATACAAATCATCGTAGAAGATACAATCATATTAATATATATAATATTATCGATAGAAAAGATAATAATATAAGTAGAGATAAAAAAAGTAGACCTAATTCAAGACAATATCATCCTAAAATAAATCAAGAAATAAAGTTACCTAAAATTACTGTTATAAAGAAAAATGAAAATTCTCGAGTAGTCAGTGAAAAAAAATTAGAAAATAAATACGATGTTAAAATAAAATTACCTAAAGTTAAAAGTGTTGCTAATATTTACGAAAATAAAAGATATCATCGTAAAAAAGCTCATGATATATATCCTGCTATTCCTAAATCTCAAAATAGAAGGGTATTGCCTAAAATAAAAAATTATAATAGAAGAAATGTTTATTGGAATGATGCGTATATAAATAGGAGAAGACAGTATTATTAAAGTGATGGGAAATCTTCTTCATTATCTAAACTTTTAAAATTATCCGGTTTTTTTTCATTTTTAAATCTATATTCAAAGGGAAGCATTTTAGGTTTAAATTTATACTCTTTTTTATTTACAGTTTTTTTTACTAATCTTTTACTTTTCCAAGTTTTTTGAGTTGATTTAGCTATATTAGAAAAGTCTTGGTTAAAATCTAATACTATCATTTTTTTATTATTTTGATTTCTTTTTCTATCACGTCTTTTCTTTTTTTGTATATTATCTGTAAAAAATGAATCATCTTCATCAGATTCTTTAGTAGTAAGACTATAAATATAGGCTCTAAAGTCATCATCCATTTCATCTTCTTCTGGTAATTCTTCCATTTCTACTTCTACTTCTTCTTCTTCGTCAGAGAAATCTACATTAATTGTTTTTTCCATAATATTTATTAAGTCTTGTAATCTTTAAATTTATTTAATAAAAAAGTTTTAATAAATAAATTATTTTTTTCCATAAAATTTTATGTAATGTTCCCTTAACTGTTCTTTACTTAGATTAGTTCCCCCTGTAGTAAGAACTGGTTTATCAGTTTCTTCAACCGGTTCGGGTTCAATCATTGGTTCAATCATTGGTTCTGGTTCCTTATAAAAACTATTAATAATATTTACATTAATATCCCTATTAACAACATTAATGAAATTATCTGAAAATTTTTCAGTTAATTTTTCTAAATCAGTGTTTTCCCAATCTATCTCAACATTATTAATTTTAATATTAAATTCTTTGTCAAATACCCTAATCTTAAAAATTTGGTTCTTACAAAGAATACAATGGTCTGATAAAACATGCTCTAAAACGGCATCATAATCTGGTACAGTAAATAATTCTTCTTCTAATGGCTGTAGTTCAATATATTTCCCAGGGGGAATATATTTAACATATTCGACTTTAATTTTACCATTTTCAGGTGACATTAGATTTTCCATTATCCATTGTGGTACAGACATATTTTTACCATCAATAAATTCTTTTACTCCACAAAAGATTTCATTTTCGATAATTCCACTAATATTTGTAGATAATCTAAATACTAATGGAAACTCTGCATCTTTCAGATCTTTTAAAACTTTGCTTGGTAAGTTTACATATCCACTAAGATTATCATCAACAACATAATTAAATTCATATTCTGGTAATACTTCCATATACATAATAAAATAAATAAATTATTCAAATTTTTTCTTTATTTTAATAATATTTTAAAAAGGTAGTTGATTTTGTTTAGAATAACTGTTATTAGCACGACTTATATAATCTGTTATTCTAAATATTTCATTATCTGATAAGCCAACATATACAAATATATACTTTTATATTTTAGATATTTGAGTTAGTAAGGATTATTTAATTCTTTCATATATTATAAAAAATTTAATAAAATAATTGTAACTAATATATCCTATAAATTGGATTTCAATTGTAATTATGGTATTAAATAAAACACTCTTACATTTCATAATAGTCATTGTACTCAAAAAAATCTTCATTAAATATCTATTATTAAATAATTCTAGAACAATTTTTAAAATAACCTAGAATAATAAACTGATATAAAAAATTATTCAGATATATTTCTATATAATATTAAGAACAATGTCTAGTGATAGATACTATGCTAATATAGCAGCTACTGCAATAGAAAAAAATTATAATAATGAAGAGATATCTTTTTCAAACCAGGGTTGGAATGTAAATGTTATTAAATCTACTGAAAAATTTATTACTTTAAAAGTTGAATTTTTTGAAAAGATAACTTATATATTTTGTAACATTTATCTGAGAGAACCTAGTGATAATATGAATGAATATTTTAACAAAATGAATGATAACATGGTTGTAAATGTTCCAGAAAAGAAAGGTAAAATATTATTAAAAGTTTGGAACGTTTATTTAGAATGTCAACAAGAATATGAAGATTTTTTAAATCAATATATAGATGAAGATATAATATTTGCTGGTCATGGAATGAATGGTTCTGTTTCTGGTGTTGCTGCTGGGATTTTTAATGTTAATTCAATGCTTTTTGCTCCAATACCATATATGGTAGAGAAAAAATGGTTACAGAATCATTCATTTGATAGGAAACCAACAACTTATTTGAATAAAAATGATCCATATGTTGGAAATTATAGACAATGGTTTCAAATATATTGGGAAACTAGTAAGCATTATTTCGTAGAATATATTTCTAATGGATATTGGGTTGAAAGTCATTCTATTTCTAGTTATATTAAATATTTTAGAAACAAAACATATAATTTATGTTAGTTAATTATTTAAAACAATTAAGCAAGTGTACCTAATGGGTCCCAAGGTTCAATCGTATTAGGTTCACTATCAAGAACAGCTTTTTCTGCATCAGATAGAAAGTCTTTTCTTACTACAATTTGGAACACATATTCACTATACCATTCATCTGTCATTAGCAGGTGACCATTACTTCCAGATTTTGTTCCCCAACTATTTTCAATTCGCCATCTTTTAACCTGATTATTCATCTCAAAGATACCATTAATCATCATAGCATGATTAGGAAGACTAGCAAATGTTTCTAGTCTTTTAGCTTTATCAAGAGTAGCGACATTAAGTCCGACTACATTTGTAAAATCTTGAATACCAGGATGATGAACTCCAGAAGTTCTATCCCAATTATTTCCAACATCACATCCAAACCAAACGGGAACATTGTCTTTAATACTAGATTTTGACAACTCTTTCATTCTATCAATGGAAAGGTTAATCCATCCTACTCCACGACTTTCCATGTTACCGAGATATTTGATAACATATTTTTGCATGTATGGGTTGTTTTCTCTAGGATCATTAATAACCGATACATAATCATTAGGTTTAAAACCAGTACGTTCTAGAAGACTCTTAGGAGTCATATTTTCCCAGGTAGTTACTTTCTTTTTACCATCTACTTTACCCTCAAATGTCCAAGAAAATACTTGGTCTGGTTTAGGTGGATTTCCAAGAAAACTAACTAACATGTTATAAACTCGTTGCGTCATAGATTTAACTAGTTCATTTCTAGAAGCAGGACTAACGTTTTTAAGTTCAATACAATCATTTTTAAGTTGATTAGTTAGAATATAATTCATACCTCGTGTATTCTTTGCATGGAAACTATCAGGGAATACTTCTTTTGGAACAACTCCATAATGAAGTACAACTGCTTTTGCCATATCCCATTGACCTCCGTCACCCATAGGATCATTAAAAAATGTCCTTAGATATTCAGCAGAATTTTCTTCTTCTAGCATTTCTAGGTAATAATTAAGATTCATTTGATAACGATGAAACTTATCCCAAAAGAACACATAACTCTGACTAAACTCTAATTTATCAATTTCTGTATTAAAACTACTCTTAAAATTCTGGTGTGCCACTACTCGTAATAGATTCATTGTGGCAAATAACCAACATCGTCCACTAGATTTTTGGTCGGTAATAGGTAGAGAAGGAGTAGTAACATGATTAAATAGATAAGGATTATTAGTAATATGAGATGTATTTACTGATACAGATGAAAGTAAATTATTACTAACAGCATTCATCATAGGTGACATTTCTGAATTAAGTTCTTGGTAGGTTACTGGTTGCATTATATTTTTTTTTATATTAAAAGAAGTAAGTATCAATTTTTTTATAATTATATATTTTCTTAATAATTATAAAAGTTTTAATAAACATAACTAGAAGTAGTGCATTCATGTGCATATGCGTGTGCATATGGAACGTCTGAATTATCTTCATCATATTCCACTGCATCTGCTACTGCTATATTTTCAAGATTGTAATCTAAGATAGTGCCATTTTCAAAGTAACCTCTTTGAACAAAGTATCCTTCAAAGTCGTAAAGTTTACCTTCACCATGAAATAATCCATTAATAAAATCTCCAACATAATGTCTAACATTATCTATATAGAAAGTTCCTTTACCATGATAATTATTATTGTAGAAATTACCTTTATAAACTATATTATCATGTCGATCGTATACTTTACCTTTACCTTGCATTGTTTCATTAAAAAAATCTCCAATATATTTATTACCATTCGAAAAAACATAAATACCTTTACCATGAATTTTATCATAGTTAAAAGTACCATAATAATAAGAACCATCTTGATAAGTTATTCTACCTTTACCTACTTTGGATCCATTCTTCCAATCCCCTTTATAACTAACCGGTTCTTCTGCGTGTGAATCATCTGATATGAAATATTGTATAATTCCATAACCATGATATAAATTATTTTTAAATTTACCAGTGTAAACACTACCATCTTCATTTTCTTGTCTTCCCATACCCTGCATCATAACTTCATCCTCGACAAATTTTATTTCTCCCTTATATCCATACTCTTCTATTGAATGTATATCTCTAGAAGGAGTACAACCCATATATATTATTATATATTTTAAAAATAAAAAAAAAACTGACTAATTAGATAATTCCCTTTTTAACTTGTAATGGATTAATATAGACAGTATTAGGATAAATTTTAGATCTAACTATAGGTTTCCTACATAAACATCTTGTAATATATATCAAACAAGACAATAACATTAATCCTATTATAATAAATAGTATAATACGATGTTCAAATATATAGTGCATTATTATTTATAAATATTAAATGCTAAAGTCATTTAATATTTAAAACCGATAATCTCTATCAACTTCACTTGCCCACTGAAATCTAGATAATAAAGTTTTGGTAAAAAGTTTTTCTTCAGGAATTTGAAAACGTTTCATAAAACCAAAGACTATTCTAGGATCAATATAATTCATTTTACTAGTTCCTAAGGACACATTTTTCATTTTGCTTTTAGTATCTTTTTTGAGTTTCAATATTAATATTTTACTATCAATTCTATTAATTTTTTTATTATATTCTTCTTTATCCATTTTAGACTTGCGTTCAATAGTTTTTTTCTTTGTTTTTCTTAACTTTCTTATCATAGTATTTATTTTTTCTACAGTAGCACTAATATTTGATGGAACATTTTTTTGATGATTACATAGTAGAGCTACTTTAGTATTTGCCATATTAAATAAACCTAAAAGATAATTAATTCGTTCATTTTCACTGATACTACAGATTTTCTCTGGTTTAATTTTATCAAGTTCTTTTTGGAATAAAAAGGAAGCATTATATGTTCTCCAAACTTTTGCTGTTAATCCTTTCATAAAAGTTTCTA
>Ga0206130_10004015_pt1 | contig 18505 bp, 14 predicted proteins | sample Helgoland_Spring_9_FD_148637 | JGI IMG/M metagenome (GOLD analysis project Ga0206130, IMG submission 148637) | Pelagic subsurface seawater microbial communities from Kabeltonne, Helgoland, North Sea - Helgoland_Spring_Bloom_20160512_1 | ecosystem: Environmental > Aquatic > Marine > Epipelagic ... | reverse complement strand
CAAATCCCGTCTTTCGCTCTAAAAACCTTAAAATATACCAATGCTGAAGTGGTGGAATTGGTAGACACGTTGGACTTAAAATCCAATGTCCATTAGGACGTACGGGTTCAAGTCCCGTCTTCAGTACTAAACGGGAGATTATCATAAGATAGTCTCTCGTTTTTTTGTTTTAATCCGCTCAGCTCTTTGATATAATTTCTAATTATCTCATCCTTTGCTGAACTCTTTTTATTATCTGGTTTTTTTATCACTATTCCGTTTTTATTCCGTTTTGCTAATTGTTAGTTTAGTTTAAGTTCATTAGTGTAGTACTTGAATTTAACTTAAATCAGGAATGGCTGAGGCTTTGGAGTGATCGTCGTAAATGCCTTCTTCTTTTGATTAATTCTTTTATTTGGTGTGATTCACTTACGTTCTGAGAAGAAAGTTAGAGAATGGCATCGTTAGGTGTGCTAAAAGCCTTGAAAATAAAAAGATTAAAAAAGTTTTTTATTTTATCAAATTGTTAAAGGAAATGAGAATTAAATCATGTCTTGTGTTGTTTTTTCATGAATTATTTTAACCAAAGGTGATTTCAAAATTAATATTATTTTAGTGAAACAACTGGAGAGCTCACTTTTACATAGATGTTTGGAAAAATATTCATGATATTTAGTATACATAAATAATAAAATAGAATAATTGATTAATGATGTTTTGTTATTGAAAAATTATTTGTTTTTCCAATTTTCAAATTCCTTTAATGTAGTCTGATTTGTAAGAGGATAAAGTCCAATAATAGTATTACCTTTATTTACCTGTTCCATTACAAAAGTTTCAAATAATGTCATTTCTATACATTCTTCTACAACTTCATCAATTAATTGATTAGGAATTACCATAACACCATCATCATCACCAACAAGAATATCTCCAGGAAAAACAGCAACACCACCACAACCAATTGGTTCGTTTATATTTAATGCTTGGTGTAATGTGAGATTAGTTGGAGCCGAAGGCCTTTGATGATAGGAAGGGAAGTTTAGTGCTGCAATTTCTGCCGAATCTCTAAAGCCACCATCAGTAACTATTCCAGCTGCTTTTCTAATCATCAATCTGGTTACTAAAATTGAACCCGCTGAAGCTGCTCTTGCATCATTTCTACTATCAATAACTAGAACGGATCCTTCTGGACAGGTTTCAACTGCAACTCGCTGAGGATGATTAGGGTCTTTAAAAACTGAAATTGGATTTAAATCTTCTCTAGCAGGTATATATCTCAAAGTAAACGCTTCTCCAACCATATTTTGCTCGCCACTTGCTAATGGATATACGTTTTGTATAAATTGATTTTTTAAACCTTTTTTATATAAACATGTGGCAATAGTTGCTGTGCTTATGTTAGATAGTTCCTTTCTGTTTTCTTTTGTAAGTGAATACATATGCTTTATGTTAATTTATTTAGAAAAATTTGGTTACTATACAAATATATGTATATTTGGTAAACCAATCTGGTAAACCAATTATTTTTACTCTATTATGAGAAGATTGAGTTACTCTTTTTTTAAGAATTCTATATGTATACTTTCAATGATGCTCATGGTTTTTTTGATTGGTTGTTCGAAAGCAGAAGAAACGGAAGATCAGAATGTAATTATTATTGATGAAGAGGAGGAAGAAGAGGAAGATCCAACAGTCGAATATGCTGACATAAATTTCTCAAACTGGAAGGTTACACTACCTGTAGATGAAAACAATAATGGAGGTCCAGATGAATATCAACCATCACAACTATTAAATTTTGGCTATCAATCGTTAGAAGCTGTACAGCCTTTCATGTATGACGATATTTCAGATAAGTCGATCGTTTTTTATACGTATCCTGACGTCTCAACAACAAATAGTTCTTATTCAAGAACTGAATTGAGAGAATTAATAAACCCAAGCAATTCAAGAGAAAATTGGACACTACTAGAAGGTGGAGAAATGACAGGTAAATTAAAAGTTGATGACGTTTCTGAAAATAATGAATCTAGTGACGATTACCATAAAGTTATTGTCATGCAAATTCACGGAATCATTTCTATAGAAGATATGGAAACTCATGGTTTTTCGTCTAACAATGGCCCACCATTAATTAAAATTTATTGGAAAGATGGCAATATATGGTCTCATAAAAAATCATTGGTTGACGAAAACACTTCTGGAGATGATTTATTAGATACTTCTAGTGATACGTGGTCAGATATTAAAGTTAATCTTGGTTATGTTGGTTTTAATCAATTCGATTTTAGAATAACTGCTACTGATGCTAAAATAGAAGTACAACTTAATAATGACGAACCGCATATATATGAAGACATCAGTTTAGATAAATGGCCTTTTGAAAATTACTTTAAAGCTGGTAACTATTTAACTTCAACAAATGAAGATGCATTCTCATATATCAAATATTATAATTTAAGCATTTCACATTAATAACAACTAATTTTATAAAATAATTATTATGAAAACAAAATTACTTTTTACAAAAAATAATTATAACGCATTATACCTTCTATTGATATTCTGTTTGTGTTTTAATTACGGATGGAGTCAAACTAATCTTATATTAAATGGCGCACACGATTTGTTTACTGTTACTGAGGACGATGTAGATAATAATCCGACCTGGACTAGAAATGATTCAGATAATGCAGATGCTTTTGATATGTCACCACCTAGTACAGTGATTTATGATGCAGATGCTATGTCTGGTGGTGCTACTACCTCAAGCCCTTATAATGATTTGTGGAATAATGGTACTTTAGATGGATGGCTTAGTTCAAATTGTGGTGACGGTAGCGAGCAACCTGGCTCTTCTTCTGATGGTAATTTTGATTATACTGCTGGTCCTACAATGGGCGTGCCAACTAGAGGTGTAAAGCTAAATGAAGCTTGTCGTAGATTATATCAGAAAGTAGCAGTTACTCCAGGAGTTAGTTATACTTTATTTCTTGAGTCACGTTCAGAAGCGATGGATGTTGATTCAGATTTATATATTTTAAATACTGAAATTGCTGATGAGACTGGTCTTACTGGCTCTGTTGGTGGTGTTGTAGATGCTTTTCATTTAATTGATAATGACTTTAATTCAAGTAAATCAAATGCAACAACAGATAATTTTACCAAAACAACATTAGTTTTTACACCAACAACTTCTTTTGTTGTAATTTATGTTAGAGCTTTAGATGCTATCGACTCTTCAAATGAAGTGTTTTTTGATAATATAGAACTTTATGAAACATCAGAATTATCTACAAAAGATTTTTCAGCTTCAAATGTTAAAGTATATCCTAATCCAGCAACTGACAAATTAACAATTGAAACTAATAACGTTAACTTAAGTTCAATTGAAATTTATAATTTGTTAGGTAAAAAAGTTCTTGAACAAAATAAGTTATCAAACAATACAATAAATATTTCTAATTTAAGCAATGGAGTTTATATGCTTAAACTTAATTCGGATAATATGAGTATTACAAAAAAGCTTATAGTAAAATAAGTAGTTTTTTCATATCTGAAGAAAGCCTTTGAAGCTAAAAAAGGCTTTCTTCTTTTTATTCAATTAACTATTTGATTGAAACAATATGAAATAGTTTAGCCTAGATTAAGAATAATTAATATACCATATAACATGAGATTTAAAATATCCAAATTAAATTTTACCACGTATCTTTTAACTGTGAGTACCATTTTGCTATTTGTTTCCTGTGCACAAAACAAAAAGCAAGAAGATATAAGTGGTACTAAAATGATTGCAAAAGTTGGTAATGCAAATGACATAATACCATTTTTTCAACACTGGAATTTAATCTTAGGAGATGGCTCTAATGTAGGTCAAGCAACAAACTTCGACAATAAGAATTTCTTTTATACTGCTGCAGATGAACAAGACGTTTGGGTAGTGTTTAAAACGCCTAATGCAGGAAATACACATGGTACTTCAAACAATACAAGGACTGAGTTGGCACAATTAAAAAAATGGTCACCAATGACTGATGCTAAAATGAACGCTACTCTTAAAGTGATGAATGTTTCAACGACAGGAGATGCACGTGTTGCAGCAACTTATTCGGTCGTAGTTGGTCAAATTCATAGTGCAGATGGGCATGAGAATGAACCACTAAAAATATATTTCAAAAAATTTCCAGGCCATACAAAAGGTTCTGTTTTTTGGAATTACGAAATAAATACAGCAGGTGATGATAACTCTGGAAGATGGGATTATTCTACTCCTATTTGGGGTTATGATTTTTCAGTTGTTGGAACAGGTGAAAACACATATCCAGCCGAACCAAAAGATGGTATTGCTTTAGGTGAAGAATTCAGTTATGAAGTAGAAATTAACGAAGGTATTATGTATCTTAAATTCACCAGTAAAGGACATGAAACTAAAACATTTACTAAAAACCTTATTTCGTCTGAATATGCAAATCGTTCAGATATACCAGAACAAGTAGAAAATTTATTTGTGCCAATTGGTCAAGATGGTGTAGAGCATAAAGATGCTTATACAGATCAAGGACTCTTTTTTAAATTAGGTTGTTACAATCAAACTAATGGAAAAGATCCTAAAGTGAATAAAGTGTGGTGTTCTGGAGCTGAAACACATGATGGTGATTTGCAAAAACAATACGCAGATGGAAATTATGCAGAAGTTTGGTTTAAATCGGCTAATATTGAGATTAGTGAAGATGCTTATTCTAATGAAGGCTATTTCGCAGCTAATGACGGTTTGAGTGATAAAACTGTGTATCCAAGTGAAGTAATTCCTTTTATGGATAAGTTCAAAATATTGATGGGTGATGGAACAAACGTTGAAAATCTTGTAGAGTTTGATAATAAGGACTTTTTCTACACTGTTATTGATGGTACAAGACGTTGGGTAGTTTATAAAACACCAAATTCAGGAGTTACTTCAAAAAACTCTAGTAATACGAGAACAGAATTGCACGAAAAAAGAGAATGGACACCTGAAGAAGGTGGTAAACTAACAGGTACATCCAAAGTAATGCAAGTCTCTGTTTCTGGTGATGCAAGAGTTGCCGCATCTTATTCAGTGGTTATTGGTCAAATTCATAGTGGTGAGGGACATGAAAATGAACCTATAAAAATATTTTACAAGAAATTTCCAGGTCAAAGTAAAGGATCAGTTTTTTGGAATTATGAAATAAATACCGAAGGTGATGATAATTCTGGTAGATGGGATTATTCTACTGCTATTTGGGGTTATGATATGTCTGTCATTGGTGCTAGCAAAGATGATTTTCCTGTTGAACCGAATGATGGTATTGAACTTGGCGAAGAATTTAGTTATGAAATAAATGTTTATGAGGGTATTATGTATCTCACATTCAAAAGTGAAGGACATGAAACAAAAACATTTACTAAAAATTTGATAGAGTCGGAATATGTTAATAAATCAGACATACCAGTTCAAGTCCAAAAATTATTTGTTACAATAGGACAAGATGGTACAGAAAGAGCTATAGCATATAAAGGTGAATTAGGTTATTTTAAACAAGGTGCTTATAATCAAACTAATGGAAAAAGCCCAGAAACAAATAAGGTTTGGTGTGCAGGTGCAGAGACCTATGGAGGTGATATAGCTAAACAATATGAAAATGGTTGTTATACTGAAGTATGGTTTAGAGATTCAACGGTTGGGCCTGGAGAGAAACCAAATAAATAATCAATTATGAAACGATTTAGTGAAAAGTATGTCATCACCAAAGACATGGAATGGGAAGAGCTTGGAGGAGGAGTATCAAGAAAATTCTTAGGTTACGATAACCAAATAATGATGGTAAGCGTGAAATTTGATAAAGGAGCATTAGGTTCTCCGCATCAACATTTTCACACGCAAGCTACCTATTGTGTTTCAGGTAAATTTGAATTTGAAATTGATGGAGTAAAGCAAATTGTAGAAGCAGGAGATGGCGTGTATATTGAACCTAATTTATTGCATAGTGCAGTTTGTTTAGAAGAAGGACAACTAATTGATACATTTAGTCCTGTAAGAGAAGATTTCTTAACTGGTGATGGGCCATCTTATTTTGGAGATAAAAAGTAATAAGAAAAAAATCTGCTGCCTTATACGTGAAATTCTATGGAGTAAATTCTTACTCCAACAGAACGTATTATGTTAAAAACATGATGTATAGCTACTATTTTTTATGAATCTCTTGTAGATTTCAAAAAATTGTATATATTTGGAAAACCAATCTGGTTTACCAATTTGGTTTACCAATTAAAAAGGACAGGTGCACACCTATCCTTTTAATTAAGATACTTCTTTGGAGGGAAGTAAATATAAATGCTTAGAAAGCATATCTTTTACAAAAATACAAAATCTGTTTGTATTAACAGTAAGATGTTTTTTAAGTAATTACTAACAGAATTATTTAAATTAAAAAACTAATTATGAATTTAAAAACTAAGTTATCCTTAATTGTATTGTCGTTGTTTTCAGTAGTAGCTTTTGCTCAAGAAACCTCAACAGTTAGCGGTAAGGTGCTTTCTCAACTTGACAACTTACCAATCCCTGGTGTTAATGTTATTGTTGTTGGAACCACTAATGGTGTGTCAACTGATTTTGATGGAAATTATCAAATTCAAGTAAAACAAGATGATGTTTTGCAGTTTTCTTACGTAGGTTTTAAAACGCAAACAGTAATTATTACTAATCAAACTGAACTTAATGTAACTTTAGAAGAAGATACAAGTGTTTTAGATGAGGTGGTAGTTACTGGTTATGGTACTCAGAGAAAGAGCCATTTAACTGGTGCAATTTCAAAAGTAAAAAATGAAGACCTTGACCAAATTGCAGTTGCGAGGGTTGATGACGCTCTAGTTGGGCAAGTGTCTGGTGTGAACATTCAAGCAACTGAAGGAGAAGCTGGTTCTGCTCCTACGATTAGAATTAGAGGTACAGGTTCAATTTCTGGTAGTTCTGATCCAGCTATTGTAGTTGATGGGTTGGTTGTAGATTCTGATTTTCTTGGAAATCTGGATATGAATGATGTAGAATCTTTTGAAGTTTTAAAAGATGCTGCCTCAGCTTCAATATATGGTTCTCGTGGAGCTAATGGAGTTATTTTAATTACAACAAAACAAGGTAAAGAAGGAAAAACAAAATTCACCTATAATACTTTTACCGGTTGGAAAGAAGCAAGACAAAGTGATAGTTATTATTTTACAGTTGCTGAAACTGCAGCTGCAGAATTAGCTGCTAATGGAGTTCTTTCTGATAGAACTACAGTTAAGCAATTAATTGGTGTTGATAGAGATTGGCAAGATGTGATTTTTGATGGAGGTACTATTAATAGCCACGCATTTAGTGCAAGAGGTGGAAGTAAAGCTACAAAATTTAGTACATCATTAAACTATGTACATGATGAAGGTGTTTTATTAACGGATGATTACAAAAAGTATTCTATTAGACTCAAGATGGACACTAAAGTAAATGACAAGTTATCTCTTGGTATGAATTTATCACCTTCATATTCTAACAGACAACGTTTTGATGGTTCTACACATGATATTTTAAGACAAACACCATGGTTACCATTATATATAACTGAAGAAACTTTACCATTTGTAAATAAATTAAGAGATGGTGGTAAGTATGCGTATGCACAGGTTGGTGATTATGCAATTCAAAGAATGTTTGATGATTTCGATTTAGATACAATGCAACCGGTTGCTTCTGGTGGCACTGATATTAGTAATACTTCAAACACAAATCCAGCTGCAAAAGTTTTAGAGCGTGATAGAAATGATTATAAATTCAAATTAGCTGGAAGCTTTTACGGAAAATATAACATTACAAATGATCTTTCATTTAGATCTACACTTTCTGGAGATTTTCAAAACACAAAAAGAGATCGTTGGCAAGGAATTCAAGCCAGTAGAAATGGTGCTGCGGCGACACAATTAGATGTATCGACACAAAATAGAATACATATGGTGACTGATAATTTATTTTCTTATAATAAAATTATCAATGATAAGCATGAAATTAGTGCAGTTTTAGGATTCTCTGCTGAAAAATGGGATACTACTTTTGAATCAGCTCAAGGAGCAGGTTATGACTCAGATTTAGTTCAAACTATTTCTGCTGCAGATCCTACAACAGTTATTGCAAACTCTTATGAATTTACAGAGCGATTAATGTCTTATTTAGGTAGAGTTAATTATGCTTTTGATAACAGGTATTTAGTATCGTTAAGTTTTAGACGTGATGGCTATTCAGCGTTTGGAGAGAATAATAAATATGGTAATTTCCCAGCTGCATCAGTTGGATGGATTGCTAGTAATGAAGATTTTTTAAGCGAAAGTGAAACCATAAGCAATTTAAAATTTAGATTTAGTTATGGTGTTGCAGGAAACCCATTCTTTAATACAGGTAATGTATTGGTAGATAAATTCCCATATTTATCTTTATTACAAACTTCTACTGCTGTTGTTGATGGAAATGTATCTACAGGATTCAATCCAATTAACTTAGCAAATCCAGATTTACAATGGGAACGTTCAGTTGAGATAAATCCAGGTATAGATTTTGGAATTTTAAATAATGCAATTACAGGATCAATTGAATACTATAAAAGGACTAGTGATCAGTTATTAATTGATAATCCAGTTTCATCAACTACTGGTTTTAATAGTGCCTTAGTAAATATTGGTGAAGTTGAAAATAGAGGTTTTGAATTTGAACTACGAACTAGAAATATGTCTAAAGAAAACTTTAGATGGTCTTCTACAATTTTAGCTTCAAGAAATAAAAATGAATTATTAGATTTTGCTGATTCCGATGGTCAAATTCAAAATGTAGATAGTAAAAGAGCTGCTGAGTGGATTAATTCAGTAGGAAATCCAATTTCTTCTTTTTACGGTTGGGTTGTAGATAGAGATATACCATTAGAGTATATTTCAAATCCATACCATCCAGTTGGAGGTGAAGCTCAAGATGTTTATGTGAAAGATTTAAATGGAGATGGACTTATTGACGATGACGATAAAACAATCCTTGGAGATCCTTATCCTGATTTTGTTTGGAGTGTTACCAATGACTTTAAAATTGGAAAATTTGACTTTAGTTTTATGTTCCAAGGTAGTCATGGTGCAGAAATAAGAAATATGGGAGATCAATATTTATTTAATCAATTTAATAGTAGTCAAGATTTCATATCATCAACGCCTGATCAGGAATTTATTAAGCAAAAAATATTTACAGATGATATCATTCAAGATGCATCATATGTAGCAATGCGTAATATTAATGTAGGATTTACTGTTCCGGAAAAATTATTAAATAAACTGTCTTTAACAAAGGCGAGACTATATTTAAGTGGTCAAAACTTATTGTATTTTACTGCTGATGGTTATACAGGATTTAACCCTGAGTCAATAAATAATACGTCACCTACAACTTATGGTTACCAAAGAGCAGGGTCACCAATAAATCAAACAGTAACTATAGGACTTAACGTCGAATTTTAATTTAACACATAACTAAAATGAAAAATATTATTAAACAATTTAGAATTTTTACATTGTTATTATTACTTGTCAGTATAGTTTCGTGTGAAAAAGATTTTTTATCACCTGAGCTAGAATCATTGGTGAATGCAGATACTTATTATTCAACTGAAGCAGAATTACTAACAGCAGTTATTAATATGTATGATGGAATTCAGGGTATTAATTCTACATCTTCAAATGACAATCATGCATTGCAAGTAGAGTTTTATCTCACTGAAATGAGAAGTGATAATACAAGAACAAAAAGTACAGAAGGAGAAGCTGCGCAATTTGAAAACTACTCAGTTGAAGCAACAAATGGTATTGTAGAAGATTATTATAGAAGTTTTTACAATGTTATATTCAGAGCAAATGTTGTTCTTCAGAATTTGGGAGTAGCCTCAGAAGGAAATGCAGCTAATATAGAAGCGGAAGCAAAATTTGTAAGAGCTTATGCATACTTTAACTTAGTAAGACTTTATGGAGATATTCCTTTAGTAGATAGAGTAATTGGAATCGATGAAACAGACATCTCTTATACTAGAGTACCAACATCATCTATTTATGATTTAATTACAAGCGACTTACAAACTGCTGTCGCTGGACTTGATAATACATATATTACAAGAGCTTCGAAAGCTGCTGCCCAAGCTTTATTGGCTAAAGTATATTTAACTGTTGGAACTAATTATCTTGAAGCTCAAACACTTTGTGAAGCGGTTATGTCAAGTGGTTATGGGCTTGAGCCAATCTTTAAGGATGTATTCTTTAGCGAACTAAATAATGAAATTATTTTTGCTATTGGTTATGAACCAGATGGTGTTGATAGTCAAAACTTTTCTGCAGAATGGCTAAACGCTGTAGGTAGAACAAGTGGAGTTAATTATACAACTCCAGAATCACGAGAAGCATTAGATGCTCTTGGAGGAAACAGAACAATGTATTCTTATAGAGTAGATACTGGACAGCCAACACAATTTCAAGTGGTAAAGTATCTTCCAGATGGAGATGAAGATTTAGGAATTGCTCCTACTTCAAGTGACCCTACGGCCGCTGGGAATGACTGGATAGTATTAAGATATTCGGATGTATTATTAATGCATGTTGAAGCTATTATGGCAGGATCTAGTAGTACTAATGTTCAAGCAGCATTAGATTCATTTGAAGAAGTAAGACTAAGAGCAGGATTATTAGCGGATGATGATGGCAATATAACAAAGCAAGAATTATTGGATGAAAGAAGAGTAGAGTTAGCTTATGAAAACCATAGGTTATTTGATTTGGTTCGTTTTGGAGAAGCTCAGAATGTTTTATCTGCGTTTTCTACAGCAAACGGATACAATTTTAATTCATCAGATTTATTATTGCCAATACCACAAAGAGAAATTAACTTAAGTAACGGTGTTTTAACACAAAACCCTGGTTACTAATTTAAATATTTATCACAATGAAAAAAATCAAAAAAATTATATGGTCTGCAAGTGCTTTGATTCTTATTTTAGGAACTCAAACTTGTAGTGAATTTGACAAGTTTGAACCTTTAGGAGAAAATTCTATTGCGGATGCTACACCTCCAACGGCTAATTTTTCTTATTCTCAAGGAGCAGGACCTGATGAAGAATGGAAAGATTATACATTTGCCAATTTATCTTCGAGTGCAACTACGTTTGCTTGGGATTTTGGTGATGGAAGTTCGTCTACAGAGGTTGATGGAGCCAATACTTATTCAGGTGAAGGAACGTGGACAGTAACATTGACTGCATCTGATGCACTTGGTGTTGTTAGCACTTTCTCGGAAACTATTACTGTAGTTGAACCAGAAGAGCCAGATGTTCCTGACCCAACTTTAGTTAACGCTGATTTTAATAAGCTACCAAAATCTTCAGGATCTGATTGTGCTTGCGCTGGTTGGATTAATAAAGATATAGGAGAACAAGGAGAATCAAGTTCTGGTAATGGAGGTTCTGATAATGTTGTTAAGTTTGATAATAATGAACCAGACCATGTGTATCAAGAGTTCGCTGTTACGCCAAACGCAGACTACACAATACAAATAGTTACACAGTTTAAAGATCCAGCTGGTGGACCGTTTCCAGGAATGCTTGAATTAAGAGTTTTAGCTGGTGCAGGTTATACTGACGGTTACTCACCAACGTATTATACTGATACTGTAAATTTTCCACAAGAAGGTTGGGGTTATGCCACAATTGCACAAGTTGAAGAAGCTGAAAATAATCTTTTAGTTGAAGTACAGGACAATCCGGCTGATGATAGTTATATTACATATAATTATACATTTAACGCAGGAGCAAATGATAGTGTTGCATTATTCATAAGAGGTATTGGAGGAGATAGTATTGGCGAATTTGGATATACTGGTGGAGATGAAGAGATAAGAGCTGATTATGTTACTATTACAGCAATTAATTAATGATTAATTTATAAAATGAAAAACATTCAAAAATATATATTACCATTATTAGTAATAATATTTATATCTGTTAACGCTACTGGTCAAACTAAGGAAAGTAGCGTTACAGATTCGAATGTTAAAAAAGAAAATCGCAAAAAAAAAAAGAAAAAGTTCAAGTTACCTAATATTGACTTAACGCATTGGAAAGTTACAACTCCAGCTGGAGATGGGAAAAAGCCTATTGAAGTTAGTCCGCCAGAAATTATGGATTATGCTACTAATGAGAAATTAATCCCTCATATGTATAATGATTCTAGTAAAGGCGCTCTTGTTTTTCATGCTTACCCAAGTAAAGCGACAACTAGGAATACTAAATACTCTAGATCTGAGCTAAGAGAGCAAATGGTTCCTGGAGATAATAATACGAATTGGACCTTTAAGCAAGGTGGTATTATGAAAGGGAAATTAGCAATGAATAGTGTGACTCGTGATGGTGATGGTAAATATCATCGTGTGATTATTATGCAAATTCATGGAAGATTAACCAATGAGCAAAGAGATCTAATTGGAGAAGATGATAACAACGCACCACCAATTTTAAAAATATATTGGGATAAGGGTAAAATTAGAGTTAAGACAAAAGTGTTGAAAAACTTGAAAGCTTCTGAAACAGAAATACTGCATGAGGACGCTTGGGGTGATGATAATGGGTTTAATTTTGAGGAAGAAGTAGGCTTTAAAAAATTTACTTTGGAAGTCAGAGTAACTGAAGGCAAATTAGTAGTAGTTTTAAATAAGAACGAGTATAAAGTTTATGAAAACATCCATATGGAAAGATGGGGAATTTTTGAAAACTATTTTAAAGCTGGTAATTATTTTCAAACTAGGGATGAAGGAGCTTATGCCAAAGTGAGGTATTATGAATTAGAAGTAACACATTAGGATATTTGATTAGTTTTTTTGATAAATTATTGAGTTTTGCTGGCTGTAAAAAGGCCAGTAAACTCAATTGAGATTTATTATTAATTATAGGATTTATTTCTGTTATTTTTTTAAATTTAGCGAATACAACTGGTCAACCAATTAAAGAAAGGATTATGAAATTAGAGGTACTTACAAAAACAGACAACATAAGTGTTCAAAATAGAATCATCGCCCAAATAGGTGAGTTGATAAATATTAAGAACCTTGAGCCTGGTGAGAAATTACCAGCAGAGAGAATGCTTTCTGAAAAATTTGGAGTTTCGAGAAGTAATGTAAGAGAGGCTATTCAAAAATTGGAGTTTTATGGCATTTTAAAGTCAATCCCTCAGAGTGGAACGTTCGTTGCAAATATTGGTGTTATTGCTATGAATGGTATGATTGAAGATATTATTCAATTAGAAACTCCGGATTTTAAATCACTTGTTGAAACAAGAATTTTATTGGAATTAAAAACGACTAGATTAGCAGCGTTAAGAAGAACTGAAGAAGATTTAGAGAAAATTGAAGAAGCATTAATTGCCTATGCAAATAAGGTCAATAATGGTGAAGATGCTGTACAAGAAGATTTATTATTCCATTTAGCAATTGCTAAGGCAGCTGGTAATAGCACAATGAATACGTTTATGCTTATTATTACGCCTCAAATAATTACAAATTTCGAAAAATACCATGTGTGTGATGATAACCAAGCTATGCTTGGAATAGAAGAGCATAGAGCAGTTTATGAAGCGATAAAAGCTCAAAATCCTTCTTTAGCAAAGAAGAAAATGAAGGAACATTTCAAAATGCTATATCAATACTGTTATAATATTTAAAAGATTTAGAGAATAAGGTGCACGACTTATTTTCAAACAACAATTCTTAAAAAAAGGGGGGACGTAATTTTTAATTCAATTTTCATAATTTGAATTATGGCATTAGGCTAAATTACTTTCTATTATTAATGTTATATGTTGAATTACAACAATTGTTTTTAGTCTAACTATTACAACTAAAGTTGTTCAATAAAAATTAGAACATATGAAAATTAAAGGATTAAGATGGTGGATTATAGGGTTGATTTTTGTAGCGACTGTAATAAACTATATTGACAGAACAGCCTTTGCATTATTATGGCCTCAAATGGGAGAGGATCTTGGCATGGATAATTCAGACTATGCTTTAATGCTAAATATCTTTATGATAACGTATGCTGCAAGTAAATTTTTATCAGGTAGATTGTATGATCAAATCGGAACAAGAATTGGCTTTGTTGTATCTATTGTAGTTTGGTCTGCAGCAGCAGCTTTTCATGCTTTGGCAAAAGGTGTAGTTTCTTTATCTATAGTTCGTGGACTACTTGGTCTTGGTGAAGCAGGATTATGGCCTGGTGCTGTAAAAAGTAATGGAGAATGGTTTCCAGTAAAGCAAAGGGCATTAGCACAAGGAATTTTTAATTCTGGTGCTTCTATAGGTAATGTAATTGCTCCAATTATTATAGTTTATTTGTATGCTCAATTTGGGTGGAAATCTACATATATAATATTAGGTGTTTTAGGGCTTCTCTGGGTTATTCCTTGGATGATAATAAATAAATCAAAACCAAAGGATCATCCATGGATTACTAAAGAAGAAAGAAGCATGTTGCTTAATGAACGAATAGAAAATAATAATGTTGTTGTTGAAGGTGCTAAAAGCTTGAGTGTTGGAAAAATATTGAGTTTTAAACAACCTTGGGGAGTTTTATTATGCAGATTCTTTATAGAACCTATTTGGTGGTTCTTTGCAGGCTGGATGCCAATTTATTTGAATTCAAAATTTGGACTAAGTATTGAAGAAATAGGAAATACTATGTGGATATCTTATCTAATGGCCGCTGCAGGTGGAATATTAGGAGGTTTATTTACTGAAGAAATAATAAAACGGACATCTATAGACTTTGGTAGAAAAGCGAGTATTGTGTTAGGAAGCATTTTAATAATAATTGGTTTTGTTTCCATAATATTATTTGTAAATGACTCTAATTACATGACATTTATATATTTAGCAGGTTTGGCACTATTTGGTTTTCAATTTGCTATAGGTAATATTCAAACACTATCAAGCGATTTATTTAGAGGGCCATCAGTAGGTACGTTAGCGGGACTGGCTGGAACTGTAGCAGCATTTTCGCCTATTGTAATGAACTGGTTTATTGGTAGAATTACTGAAGGTGGATCATATACTCCAGCATTCGTAGCAATTACAGTGTCTGTAGTGCTAGCCGTACTAGCTATTTTGTTTTTAATCAGAAAAGTTAGATTGGTTATTAACGAAGAAAATTAAAAAATAATAAATTAAAAAATAAAGATAATTAATATGAGTAATAATAAAGGAAAAGTAGCAATAATTACAGGTGCTACAGGAGGTATTGGTTTTGAAGTAGCAAAAAGATTAGGTCAAGATGGATATACTGTTGTTTTAAATGGTATAGAAGATGAAGCAGGAGCCAATAGAGTTAAACAGCTTACTGAACAAGGAATTACTGCAGAATATTACGGATTTGATGTAACAAAAGAAGAAGAAGTAACTTCTAATATCACTACAATAGGTGACAAATACGGTAAAATAGATGTACTAGTTAACAATGCTGGAGGATTAGGGGGAAGATCTCGTTTTGAAGAAATGACAACTGATTTTTACAGATTTGTAATGGCTCTAAACTTAGATTCTGTGTTTTTTGCTTCAAGGGCAGCAATACCTTACCTAAAAAAAGGAGAGCACCCTTCTATTATTAACTATACTTCAAATGCAGGTTGGACAGCTGGAGGACCTGGAGCAGGTGTTTATGGAACATCTAAAGCAGGTGTTCATGCAATAACAAGAGCTTTAGCAAAGGATTTAGCTGAATATGGTATTAGAGCAAATGCTGTATCGCCCGGTACAATTGACACACCATTTCATGCCCAAATAAAAGCAACCAAACCTGAAGTTTTTGCTTCATGGGCAAATAATATTATGTTAGGACGTTTAGGTCAACCTGAAGATGTGGCTGGAGTAATTTCTTTTTTAGCTAGTAAAGATGCGTCATTCATTACGGCTGAAACTATCCAAATTGGTGGTGGTCAAGCTTTGGGAATATAAATAATTATAAGTAAATTTCTAGAAATGAAAAAAGTAGTCACTTTTGGAGAAATAATGCTTCGTTTGGCACCTCCAGGTTTTTTAAGATTTTCTCAAACTACAAGTTTTGATGTTATATATGGTGGAGGAGAATCTAATGTAGCTGTTTCCTTAGCTAATTATGGTGTTCCTGTAGATTTTGTTACAAGATTGCCTAATAATGATATTGGACAATGTGCAATGATGGAGATGAGAAAACGAGGAGTAGGTGTCAATAAAATTGTATATGGAGGAGACAGATTAGGTATTTATTTTTTAGAAACTGGAGCAGTTAGTAGGGGCAGCAAAGTTGTTTATGATAGAGCTCACTCTGCAATTTCTGAAATTGAACCAGGAATGATAGATTGGCAAAGAGTGTTTAAAGATGTCGAATGGTTTCATTGGACAGGAATTACGCCCGCTATTTCTCAAGGAGCAGCAGATGCATGTCTTGAAGCAGTTAAAGTAGCAAGTGCTATGGGTGTGACTATTTCTACAGATTTGAACTATCGTGCTAAATTGTGGAAATACGGTGGTAATCGTGAAAAGATTATGACTGAATTGACATCTTACTGCGATGTTATTTTAGGAAATGAAGAAGATGCTGAAAAGCATTTTGGGATTCACCCTGAAGGATTAGATGTTCATAAACATGGTCATGATGTTAAGGCCGAAGCTTTTCTATCTGTTTGTAAGCAAATGATGGATAAATTTCCTAGAGCTAAAAAAGTTATCACAACTTTAAGAGGTTCAATTTCTGCATCTCATAACACTTGGGCTGGAGTTTTGTATGATGGAAAAAAAATGTATGAAACACGTCAATACCAAATAACAGATATAGTAGATCGTGTTGGTGGTGGTGATTCATTTATGGGAGGATTAATTTATGGATTATTAAAATACCCTGAGAATGATCAAAACGCATTAGATTTTGCTGTAGCAGCATCTTGTTTAAAACACACAATTAAAGGAGATGCAAATTTGGTTACTGTTGCAGAAGTTGAAAAATTAATGGGAGGAGATGCATCTGGTAGAGTTGCACGATAAAAATATAAATTATGGCACATTATTCTAGAATTCAAGTGGCAACGACTATGTCAGAGACAGGTTTGGTTCCGTTATTTTATCATGATGATATTGAAGAAAGTAAAAAAGTTTTAAAAGCATGTTATGATGGGGGTTCTAGATTGTTAGAATTTACTAATAGAGGAGATTTTGCACATGAAATATTTGGTGAGCTTAATAAATATGCTTTAAATAATTTGCCAGGAATGATTTTGGGTGTAGGCTCAGTAACTGATGCTGGAGCTGCTTCATTATATATGCAATTAGGAGCAAATTTTGTAGTTACTCCAGTATTAAGAGAAGATATTGCTCTTGTTTGTAATCGAAAAAAAGTATTGTGGTCACCTGGATGTGGTTCATTAACTGAGATTTCAAGAGCTGAGGAATTAGGTTGTGAAATTGTAAAACTATTCCCAGGAGGAATTTATGGGCCGGATTTTGTAAAAGCTATAAAAGGACCTTGTAAATGGACAAGTATAATGCCAACAGGAGGCGTTTCACCTACATTAGAAAACCTTGAAAAATGGTTCAATTCAGGAGTTACATGTGTTGGAATGGGTTCAAAATTAATTGCAAAGGATATAAACGGCAATTTTGATTATAAGAAAATTGAAGAGCTTGTTTCATTTTCAATAGCTACTATTAAAAATTTACGAAAAAGTAGTTAATGTCTCAAGCAGCAATAAGTTTAAAAGTAATTTCAACGCTTTAGGTATTTCAATTAATATTGATAAAAAAATGCATAATACCAACTACAAAGAATATTATTTTTGTCCGTTTAATAATTTATTAACTAAAATAAATTATCTCTAGTCTCTCATAAGTTTTTTGTTTCTCTTAATAATTAGGGCATAATTGTAATATTATTTAATTGATAGTGTTATTACAGTTAATTCCCACAAAATTTGTATCTTATTTGTACCCCGTACAACTTAAAGAATTATATACATTAATATAATACATTTTGTATTAGAAGCTAACAGCTAAATCAAAAGTGTAAATTTGACATTATTGAGTAGGTAGAAACTACAAAAAACACTTTTGGATAGATGATTAATTTCGTCGGTCGGCCACCGTTCTATCTTCTTTAAATGGAGTTTAAGGATCTAGTTGCAGTAAAATGAGAAGCTTTAGCATGATTTTAGAGCTATCCTTAATAAGAATAAATACCTTCATTTTCTAGTATTTCTTTTAATTGATACATTTCATTTAGGTTTTGAGAAGAAAGTTCGAGAATGGAACCATCAAGTGTACATAGAAAATCCGTATAACGCTTATAAACAGTGTTTTACGGATTTCTTGTTTAATAAATAGTCAGTATTTAGTCAGCAATTTTGATTTTAGTTGTATTCAAAGGATTGAATTAGACTACGATAG
>Ga0206130_10004014_pt1 | contig 18507 bp, 10 predicted proteins | sample Helgoland_Spring_9_FD_148637 | JGI IMG/M metagenome (GOLD analysis project Ga0206130, IMG submission 148637) | Pelagic subsurface seawater microbial communities from Kabeltonne, Helgoland, North Sea - Helgoland_Spring_Bloom_20160512_1 | ecosystem: Environmental > Aquatic > Marine > Epipelagic ... | reverse complement strand
GATCTGCCCAAACCAACTTGCCTTCCGAATCCGCTAAAAGCGTTTGGCCTTCTGTACCAGCTGCACCACTACTATCATGAAATTTTCCGGAGATTTGGGCACTACCGTTTACAGTAAGCGATTGTGTAGGGTTGGCAGTGCCAATTCCCACACCTTCTTCCTTGACTACAAATCGAGTTCCATCGCTTGAACTTGCAGTTGCAATAGCAGCTATTAAATTGGATTGATACAGGCTAATGGAATTGAGGTCTGTACCCATGAAAGCTCCTCCTATATTGGATCGACTTCCGACACCACCTATATTTCCAACTCCTGTTGAGTCCGATCCACAAAAATCATTTTGAGTAAAGGCTGCAGTAGTTGCTAAATCTGCTTCTGTTACTATTTCATTGAGACCCGTTTTTAAATATAATTTCAGTTTATTTCCTGTGAGATCATATACAACAGCTACACTATAGGCTGTATTGGGAGCAACGGTCTGAGCAATATAAACCGTCGCATCAGTACCAGCATACAATTTCAATTCTCCAGCCCTAAGCAACAACTCTGTTCCTGCTCCTGTAGCTCCAGATTCATAGATCGTTTGGTTACTAGTCACATCGGATCCTGTGGTAAAGGTCGTATAGATAATCGCATTTGAAGTTGAATATGCATCTAGAGTAGCAGATTCGTGTGTTCGGGTTGTTACTGGAGGCAGAAAACTTACTTGATTTAAAGAAACATCTAACGTCCCTTGCAGCTCCAATGCATTTTCAATCTGTACTTTCCCTGTTCCATCGGGAATAAACTTAATATCTCCATTATTAGAGGAAATAATGTCATTCCCATTCACATCTAAAGCACCCCCCAACTCTGGGGTTGCATCTTCGAGAAGTTCACTAATCCCTGTTTCATCCTCACGGGGATCTGCCCAAACCAACTTCCCCTCTGAATCTGACAAAAGAGCTTGACCTTCTGTTCCAACTGCACCACTACTATCATGAAATTTTCCGGAAATTTGAGCACTACCTTCTACAGAAAGATCTTGTGTCGGATTGGAAGTTCCCACACCAACTTTCCCTTCATTGCTTACGATAAATGAAGGTGCAACAATTGGTTCACTTCCTATGATTACAATTTCTGATGCGTTAAAAACATAGTCATTGTACTGCGTTTTAGCTCCGCTCTCAAAAACATAACGTACTTCATCACCTTTAATATTGGGATGTACTGTATCACTATACGCACTAAAATCATTAGCAGTATTGATTATGGGACTCGTATATACCAGATTATTATTATAATATATTTGAAAAAACCCTCCTCCTGCTCTTAAAAAACAGCAATCTGCCCGGTTTTGAATTTTAAGCTCTGAAAAGAAATATGGTGTAGAAAAACGATACCCTATTCCCCAATCCAATGAATCGTCTACAAAGGTAGTGTGGTTTGAATTCCCAAAACTTTCAGTGGCACCATTAAACAAAACACTATTTGAACCATAACCAAGGTTAGTCGCATTATGAAGCATTATATTACTAGGATCTAAGGTTTCCAAGTTATTTATTATTATAACTTCTTGAATTGAATTCCTTAAATTTCCTCCAACAGTTAAGCTATTAGCAACGACTAAATCGTTTAAGTCTATTTCAGTTGAGGATGATTCTCCCCAAACCAACTTCCCTTCCGAATTCGCTAAAAGCGTTTGACCTTCAGTTCCGCTTGCACCACTACTATCGTGGAACTTGCCCGTAATCTGTGCACTACCGCTTACAGTTAATGTTTGAGGTGGATCAAGCATCCCGATTCCTACACGTTTATCATTATCAAAGTGCATTACAATATGCTCTTCTGGATCAATATAATCATCAATTGAGGTGTCAAAATTAAGGAACATCAAACCGTTATCGTTTTGAACCTCATCTCCACCATAATAAATACTCGCATCTCGATTATCACCAATATCATGGTGCCCAGTAGACATTCCAATGAACTTAGTATCTAGAATTAGTGGGGAGCCATCTAGAGGGTTCTCAGTAATTAAACCTTCATCAATTAACAAAAAAGAAGAATCGTTTACAGTAAACCTTCCATTAACATCAAGATCGCCATTAACCTTAGCTTTATGCACTTGCATTGTAAATTCATTTGCCTCTAAGCTAAAACTGGAATCCTCAGCTGCACTTTTCAGACCTTTTGAACTAACTATACCATTGAACCATGCACCTCTACCACCAGTATAAATTTGGCTCTCTACAAAATATCCAGTACCATAAAGGGTAAATCCAAAGTTAGTAATATCTGCACGGTATACATCTTGATTTGTATTGTGATCATGGGTGTAGAATCCAACAGCTGTTGATTCATCACCTCCAAATCCTGATGTTTTCCCCAAAGTTAAAATATTTCCGAAAGAGGTCTGAAAAAAGAAGGCCCCCTCTAAGTTTTGAGAATTTAACTTAAGATTCCAGTCTAAATTTAAATTGGGCACATTAATTGAATCCTTAACATTGAGAAAATCGTATTGAGCAGTTTGCCCAAAAACAACTGCATTAAACATAAGGAAAAGTATCGTTAGTGATCTAGTAAAAAATAACATTGTCTTCATAGTTACAGTTTAAATTAATTATTCAGATGTGAAATATTTATTTTGTATAAATATTATTTATGTGTTAAGTGATTTTTTTAAAAGCATTAAATACCAAAACCAACACATGTCTCTGATGGCATAAAACTCCTTAAATTTGAAAAAATCTTAGACCATAGGAAATAATTAAGTATACTACTCCAATGAAAACGACACCAATTGTGCAGTATATTTATTTATGTACTCATAAAATTCAATAATAATTTTGTTTAAAATCTATTTTAATGTTTTCATCTCAAAGAACAGAGACTTGATCTAAAAGGAGTACATCTCCAATGAGGGGGTATACTCCTTCAGAATTAACTAACCAATCATTCAATTTCTACTAAAGAAATCTCATCAATTAATAAAGTACCCGAACCAGCTGGGTATAAGGTGAACTGAACAAAAACATTGTCCGCATTATCTTGTACAAAAGGATCTTGAGCCTGAAAGGTTGTAGAGAATTTGACCCATTCACTTGTTGAAGAAATCCCTCCATCTGTCCAGAAATATTGAGTAAAGGGATTATTGTCTCCAACAAAAACTCTAGCATTACTTACCGAAACACCATCCGTAGATTTAGCCCAATAGCTAAATACATATGTTTTTCCAGCAGAGAGCGTTGCATTAACTCCCGCAGTATCGCGTGAAAGCAGTTGCACTTCGTTTCCAGAATCGTTATTGACTGTTAACTGGACACTATAAGATGAGCCGTTAGCCCCATCGTTTACAATACTAGCAGTCACATCTTCATTTCCACTTGAATTCCATAAGGTCCAACTCGCCAAAGAAGAATTGCTTTCAAAGCCAAAGAAATCTTGATCATACAACTCTTTTCCGCTACCTAAATCCCCTACTTCAATTACAAACTCTTGATTTTCTGTAGTTCCATCGATAAAACTCACTTCAACAGAGCATGTATAACTACCTGCAGCAGCAAAAGTAACTTCTTGACTTGCTTCAGTTGAAGTCGAAGGATTTCCTCCAGGGAACGACCAAGTTCTTGATGATGCTCCCGTGGAATTATCAGTAAAGGTTACGGAATCTCCAACAGAAATTTTATTCGAACTAACCGTTGGGTTGAAACTTTTTGGTGCAGGATTATTGAAACTTCCCTGATCTCCTTCAACTAAAGAGATTTCATCAATATATAAAGTTCCTGTTGTTTCTGGGATAAATTTAAATTGCGCAAATGCGTTTAGGGCTCTTCCTTCGGTATATGTTTCGGAAAGGTCACCAGTTTCAAATACCTGAGAAATTTTAACCCATTCGTTTGTGAGGTATACCGGACTTATATAAACAAAACCTTTCCAACCCTGAATTTGTTCTCCATCGACTACTTTAAGGTTTTCAAGTTGTCCTGCGGTAATACTTTCAACATCATCACTTTTTATATAAAAACTAAAGGTATAGGTTGTATTACTTTCTAGTTCAGCATTAATCGGGTTATTATTGTTTTCTTTAGTAAAGATCTGTGCTTCGTTTCCAGTTTGATTAAACACCACTTTTAAGCTTGATGGTGTATTGTTAGCCCCTTGTGTATTATCAACTGAGACTGTGACATCTTCATTTCCAGAAGAATTCCAAGTCTTCCATGTATCACCCGATGTTGAATTGATAGCACCAAGTTTAGCCTCGTCCTCAAATCCAAAAATCAAACGAGAGTATAATTCGTTTCCAATTTGAACAGGGAAATTTTTTGTTTCGGTAGTTCCATCATTAAACGTTAAATCTAACGTAGCAACTACAGGGCCGCCATGTGCAAAAGTAACACTAACCTCTGCATCGGATGAGGTTGCAGGTGAACCTAAAGGAAAGGTCCATTGACGAGAACTAACCCCGGTAGAACTATCAGTAAAAGTCAAACTGCCATTTACATCCGTAGCGTTTGAATTAACCGATGCAGAAAAAGATACAGGTTCGGTTGTATCAGTAGGGTTATCTGGTTCGTCTTTATCCTTACTGCATGCGAAAATAATAAGTGATAAACTTAAAAGTAAATAGCTAAAAAAATTGAATTGTTTTTTCATAATAAATTGGGATTTAGGTTAAACTTGTTTTTAATAATAGGTTATCGTATATAAATTTGCACCTGGTAAGTCCCAGGAGTTGTTATCTCTTTAATGTTGTTAGAAGAATATGTGAAAGGATCTTCCTGATATGAATTGCTGCCTATTTCAATGAGCTCTCCTGTTTTATGTTTTTTACCAAAAACACGTACAACTTCATTGTGCCAACTCTCATCTCCATTCAGCAAACGAATGGGGTTCCATTTTGCATTGTTGTATTCTCCTTCCCAAACCTGACCAATATAGGCTGTTTGGTTAGGGACTATTGAACTAAAAAAGACTTTAAAATTCATTCCTGAAATAAGAAATTCATCTTCTTTTGTTTGAATTATTAATCCAAAACTTTCATCTACATCAGTATTATATTCGATTGTAAGTTGATGATTTCCTAGAGTAATCTGGGAACCAGTTTCGTCCCCTTCTCTTAATATTCCTCGCATTTTTCCTGTTCCTTGATACTTTGTGATGAGCGGGGCTAACTCATTTAGAACACCGTACGCCTCTTTAAATAAAAAATTTTCTGAGCCATCTTCAATTCCAAAAGGGGAATAACATAGAGCATCGTGTTCTGCAAATGCATAAAAGGCGCGGCCTACATTTAGAGTTGATTCTGGAATTAACAAAGCATTATCATGGCGATGATATTGAGCTACAATTTCCTTAAAGTTGGGTAGGTAGATGTCTGGGCATACTAAATCAATGTCTGGTGCTGCTGCTTTATAGATGTCCATCACGCGAGAAACAGGCCCTCCATTAGGATAAACACCTGGTAAGTCTTCAGGATCTTGCACAATCCATGCATTTACAAACATGGGGATATTATGTGCTTCTTTTCCAGCTTTGGTAACCTCATTTATATAATGTGCATAATGCCACGTCATAAAGAATTCTTTTGCATATGCAGCTACTCCAAAAACCTCACTCCAAGTTCCTTCGGTAGGATAATTATTAATTGCCCAAACTTTTCGTACCGATTCTTTTAAATGGTTTTGGTTTTGAATTAAATAGCTCATCAATTCATCGGGGACTAATTGATTTTTAAACAGCTCAAGAACATCTTCGTTGTGATCAATATCTAAGAAAATTCCCACCTCATTTTCGGGTTGACCCATAATCACAGTGCCATCATAATCTACTTCTTTCACATGAGCAAAAAGTTCTTTGTAAGCTTTAGCATCTGCTTTCATCGCTTCTTCACAAAAAACCGAAACAGTTTCTTGTTCGTTTCCAAGTGAATCTTGTACCCGAAAAAATCGGCGGGTATCTTTCTTTACCCAAAGAGGTAAATAACTTGACTGACCGTTTTTCCAACTTGCAAACCAGATAAGAACAAGCTTCAAATTTTGCTTGCGAGCATTTTCAATCAACGCATCTACTAAGCTGTAATCAAACGTCCCTTCTTCTGGCTCAAACTGTTCCCAAGCAATGGAAGCAATTACAGTATTTAAGTTCATCCCCTTCAATTCATTAAACGTCTTTTGGATGTATGCAGGGGTAGATGAACTCGAATTATGAAGTTCTCCTGCAATCATTATGAAAGGCTTGCCGTCAACAATAAATTGGGTCAAACTATCTGTTTTTTTTAGGTGTGGTAATTCAAAAACAGAAGGCTTTTTACTTTGACAACCGATAAGTAAAAATGTAAACACCATGAGGCTGAGTAAATTTTTCATTTGGTAATAATTTTCTAATAGTTAAAATTTTTAATGATTATGTTTAATGCAGATTCTATGTCATTATCTTTAAGAACGTAATTTGCGATGTCGTTTTTCTGGACTTGTTCTATAGCCATTACCATCGGACCTAAGGTTATATCCCCTTGATTCCAGTTTGGCACGGGTACATCTAAACCTTTTAGGTTACTCATCCGGACGGTGTCGGGTAATCCTAATATTGGATGATAATATCCTAATTCAACATAAGCTCGTAAAGAACGGATTGCTTCAATTTTATTGAATGGCAACGCTAAAGCCGCACCATAAGGAGATGGGGAAATTTGAATGACCTCAGAACTTGAAGCTCCTGAGATTTCACTACCTTGATTACTTATGTATCGACCCCAATTGATATAACCAGTTTCACTGACTTCTTTCATCGTAAAACTTGCGGTTAACCCCATAAACTCATCCCCAAATTGTTTGAGGGCTGTGGATAAATCGGCCTGAAAAGCCAATTCACTGTTTAAGGAATAAGGTGTAATTGGTCCTGTCCAAAGTTGTAGCCAATTATAAGTGAAGCCTGAGCCAAACCAACTGGGATAAAACCCGCTTGCTTTAAGACGAACAATTTTAGATAAAACGTGCTCATCTAATTTTTTAGTTGCGAGAGCCTCTAGGTAAACCATTTCAGTCTCTTCGGAGAAAGCAAGTCCCCAACGATACTCATTTTTCAAGCCTGTCATTCCATCAAATCCCATTACAATTCTTCCATCAGAACCTAAAGATTTTTCCCACTGTGGACGATTCAATAGCGCTGTAGCCTTGGCTACTAGATCAGGGTCATTTTGATATTTTTGACGAATAAATCGAATTCCTGCAGCAGAAATTGCCCAATCAACAGTACTGATATCCGGCCAAAAAAATGTGCCTTCCTTGTTCAAGTAATGATGTGGAAATCCATGCCAGCCTCCAGAGCCGTCAAACCAATTCTGAGCAACCATCCAATTCAACATCGAATTTGTTCTCTCCTTTGCTTCAATCTCCGAAAGCATTCCCTCATCAACAGCCAAGTGAAAAGCTGCAAAAGCAAAACCAATTCCGCCAATACTGATTTTTTCTTCGTCTAAATAGGTTTCTAACACAGCCCCTTTGTCTGGCGTAATTTGTCTGTATTGATCTATAAAAAAACGAAGTCCGCTTTGTTTCAACCAGGTTAGAAACTCAGTGTCTGAAGATGGAGGAGTAAATACCTCCTCATCTGACTGTAAATAGATATCGTCTAAAACGAGACTCCCAGCTATGGCTTTGGTTGTTTTACCATGGAATAAAAAACTAAAATGATGGAAGTCATCGGAATCAAATAAGAAGCTAAAGCGTTGCATTGAATCTTGTTGAATTAAAAATTCTTCTTCTTGAATAATTTCTCTATCAATATTCTTAACCTGAACTATTGCATTTACATCAGATTCAAGGGCTTGTGCACGAAAGAATAAACCCTTAGTGTGTACTTTAAATAGATCTGGGATTGGTTTACGATCGATCAAAGTGTTATATGCTGCAATTTTAAGTTCAACATTCTCGATTTGATCAATCCCTTCATAATTAATTTTTAAAACTGCATTAAACTTATTTCTAAGAATTTCTGAAGACAGATTCACCCCACTACTCTTCAGAAGTGCCATTCTAGAGTTTACATCTGTAATCGAATTTCGAGCCATGTCATTGGTTAAAATTGGTATTCCAGGAAAATAAATTGGCTTATCATTTGGCGTTAGCGAAAAAACAAAAGAGGCTTGATTAGCAGGAATCATATCGGTTTCATCGGACACCTCAAATTCAGTCATAGAGGACCCACAACTCAAACAAAGGCAAAGTAAGAGAACGAAGTAACGATAATGTTTCTTGCATATTTTCATAGAGCTAGTAGCCTGGGTTTTGTTCGAGATTACTTCTCAAGATTTCTTGTATGGGCAATGGCCATACATAATGGTTTTCCGGATAACTTCGAGTTTCTTCAACGTAAAAACGATAGGATTTAGCAGTAGCAGTTTTTGTTACCTCTAAACCGATTACACTTTGAGAAAAATCAATTTCAGCATCTCTCCAACGACGTGCATCATACCATCGATTTCCTTCAAAAGCAAGTTCAATTTTTCGTTCGTGCTTTATTTTATCTAGTAAAGCCAGACCAGAGGCATCGATAGGTGGCATATTTACACCTTGTCGCGCACGTATACGATTGACATAATCGCGTGCCAAATCTTCACGCCCAAGATGGTATTGTGCTTCAGCATAGGTTAGATAAAATTCTGATAAACGCATATAAATCCATGGTTGTTGGCTTCCAAAGTTTGACTCAAAAGACCAACTCTCATCTAAAGACTTGCGAATACCATAACTCAATACACTTCCATTCCACCAAAAATCAACACTTGGATCTCTACTGTCTTTCCCTGGATTCCACATTTCAATTTCTCGACCTTTGAAGATTGCCTCATCGTGATAAACACTAAAAGCAAATCGTGGATCTCTATTGTCATAAGGACGTGCAGGATCATAGTCAGTAGCAGCAGGGTTAAGAATAGGCTGAAGATTATCATCACTTCCAGTATAGCCAAGTACGGGTATCTCGCCGGATAGGGTTTCGTATTGATCTATAAAGTTTTGTGTAGGGTTTTCACTTACCCAACCCCCAGATCCGTTAGGAAAGCGCCATTCATCAATACGGTGACCACCAGTATATTGATAATAGCCCTCAGGACTATTACTTGTTTCTTCTCCAAATTCGTCAATAAACTGTTTAAAGAAAATTACTTCAGGATCACTTGGATTTAAAAACAACCCAGAATAATCACCCGATAAAGAATATTCATTACGTTCAAATAAAGCTTCACAAGCCAAAGCAACTTCTGACCATTTTTCAGTGCTATTTTGTTGATTATTTAATGGACTAGCAGCATAAAGCAACGTACGTGCTTTTAAGGCCAAACCAGCACCTTTGGTAAGGCGTCCAAATTGTTCACCAACCGCTTTATTTCGGTCGAGTAAATCAGGAATGGCTAAATCCAATTCTTTAATTATAAAAGCTACAACATCTTCATAACGCGCTCTTTCCAAAGAAAAATCATCTTCCAACTGAAAAGTGCTTTCAATTAGGGGAACACCACCATAACGAGAAATTAATTCGGCATAGAAATAAGCACGCAGGTATCGCGCCTCGGCTCTAAACTGACTTATTTTATCAGCATCTAATTCACTAGTTTCTGTTTGCTCAAGCAATATGGTGTTATTACGTATGGCCTCATATGCATCAAACCAAAAACCATTAAAAAAGAATAAGTTATCAGAAGTTAATCCCCCATTAGTATGTTTTCTTAAATGTGGCTGTTCATGTTGATGATAACTTTCATCCGTAATTCCTGTAAATCGGAGGCCTCCTGCCCATTTTGAAAAACCATGTGGCAACTCATTATAACGAGCATTAACATATAAATTCACAAGATCAAGATCATCCCAGACAGCCCCCTCGGAGACTGCATCTAGAGGAGTTAGATTTAGAATGTCGTTCTCGCATGCTACAGTTGTTGACAGAATGAATATAAGTAGGATATAAAAGGTGGTTTTCATTATTTTAAATCTTTAAATTTAACGTTTATACCTGCTGTAAGTAAGCGCTGTTGAGGGTAGTACCATCCCGTTTGCGAGCTACTTTCTGGGTCATTAATTTTAACTTTGTCATACACAAAAAACACATTGTGTCCACTGAGTGCAAAACGCAAACTTTCGATTCCATAACGATTCAGAAAGGGCTTATTAAGCAAATAGGAAAATTCAATGTTTTTAAGCTTCAAAAACTCGTTACTTTTCAGCCACACAGTAGAAATATTCCGAAAACTACTATCACTTGGTGAAAATGCTGCTGGGTATGTAGCATTGGGTGTTTCCCGATTTGAAATCCACCTATTTTCAAAATAAAAAGATTGTTGATTTAAATCAAATGGTCTGTAAGTTGATTGAGCTAGGGCCTGTCCTTGGAAGAATAAATTCATTCCTAAATTGTTCCATTGAAAACCAAAAGATAAGCCATAGGTTATTTTTGGGGTAGAAGAGTTTTCTAAAATAATACGATCATTATCATCGATTTTTCCATCTCCATTTTTATCTACAAATCGTATGTCTCCAGGCTTAGCATCAGGAAAACTAACTGAATCATCTATTTCTGCCTGATTTTGGTACAATCCATCAGCTTGGTAGATTAAAATAAAATCAACTGGATTTCCTGTTCTCTTTTGATAATCTGGAATATCACTAGGTTCATCAATAAACTCAATTTCGCTTTTTGCAAAGGTGAATTGAGAGCCAATACTATAACTAAAATCCTGAGTGATTTGGTTGTTGTGATTCAACTGTAATTCAACTCCACGATTATTAACAATTCCAATATTCTCATCCGGTAAACTAAAACCTGTATAAATGGGTACCGATTGATTTCTAGGTGCCAGAATATCGCTTCTTCGTTCATAGAAAAGTTCAAAAACTCCTGCTAATTGTCGCCCTTTTATATTAAAGTCGATACCGAGATTATATTTTGAGGCTGTTTCCCAAGTGATGTTGGCATTGGGCGTATCACCGGGTAATAAGCCCTGTGTTCTTTGTTTATTTTCTTGAAAAATATAAGAGGGTTCAATATTATAAAACTGTAGATATTGAAAGTTATCTACCCGATCATTACCTAGTTTTCCCCAAGAAAAACGGGCTTTTAAATTTGTAATATATTCACTCTTAAAAAAAGGCTCCTCGGTAATTCGCCATCCTAAAGAAACGCCAGGAAACAATCCAAAACGTTGATTTTCAGGAAAGTTTGCCGAACCATCGTAACGCAAAGTAAATTCAGCCAAGTACTTCTCTTTGTAGTCATAATTAATTCGACCAAAATAATTTACCCTAGCTTCTTGAGAACCCTCACCATTATTGGTTTGTCCAGTGTCTTGACCACTAAACAAAAATGGAATCTCTGCAGAAACTAGGTTTTTTCTAGATGCCGACAAAAACTCACCTTCTCGAGTATATTGCTCATAGGCAATGAATGTATTTAAGCTATGATCCTGAAAGCTTTTCTTGTAATTAAATCGAAGGTGATAGGTAATATTCAAATCCGTATCGCTCTGCTGAAACAAATTGACTGTTCCCGTTTGATCTCTAAGATTTATATACTCCTCTGTATTCTCATCAAAAAAGAATTGATCAAAGGGTTGAGTAAGTTCTTTCCTTATGTTTAAATAATAATCAAAAGCTGCATAGCCTGAAAGTGATAATCCATCCAATAAAGTACTCAGATTGAGATCGAATGAAAATTTAGAATCAATTCTGCGATTAGAACTTTCCTTGTATCCATTACTCCCATCCAAAGAACTAATCGGGTTTCCTGTAGAGGTTTTTGCTAACAATCCATTATCATATCGGCTAAGCTCATAGGGCGTCTGAACAAATATTTGTCTTATTAATTGATCTGTAGAGAGTAATGAAGAAGTTCGATTGCCTACACGCCCCGCTAGATCAACCGCTATTTTAAAGTTTTCAGCAACTTGAATATCTAAATTTGATCTGATATTATACTGCTTATATCCATAATCCTTTCCTTTGTATATAGCATCTTGATCTAAATACTGGCCAGAAAGAAAATATTTTATTTTTTCGCTTCCTCCCCTTAAACTCAATTTGTGCTGTATTTCCGGAGTCCAAAGATCCGTTGATTCTGCCCACCAATCTGTATCAGCCCATTTCATCGGATCATTTGTTCCATCGATGTAGTCTTGTATTTGATCCTGAAAATCTGGTGGACGCCCATTTCGAATTTTTTGCTCATCAATCCATGTTAGGTATTGGAGTGCATTCATCAAAAATGGACGCCGCGTAGGCTGGGCAACAGAATAACTTGTATTATAACTCAAGATTGAAACACCACTCTTTCCTCTTTTTGTAGTGATAAGAATTGCTCCATTAGCAGCTCTAGCACCATAAATAGCAGCAGATGCATCTTTTAAGACACTAACACTTTCAATATCATTTGGATTAAGACGCTCAAAAGATCCTCTACTAGGAATCCCGTCAATTACAATTAATGGAGAACTATCACCTGTAGTTCCTATACCTCTGATGTTGATTTGAGTATCATCGGAACCTGGCTCACCTCCTCGAGTATTTATAACTAGCCCGGAGACTCTTCCTGCGAGATTGTTAGAAAGGTTAGCCGTCTGAGATTCTACAATATCATTGGATTGTAGGGTAGCCACTGAACCCGTAATGGTTGGTTTTTTTTGGGTTCCATACCCAACAACAACAATCTCATTTAATTTAGAAGCTTTAATTTCAAGATTAACTTCAAGTTCTGTTTCATTTAAAACTTCAATCTCAAAGGTTTTATATCCAATATATGAAATCGATAAAACTGTTCCAGAATCAACACTTATTGAGAAAAAACCGTTAAAATCAGAAGTTACACCTTGATTCGTACTTTTATCGATAATAGTTGCTCCGGGTAATAGCACTTTAAATTCATCATAAACATAGCCTGTAACTGTAATCTGTTGAAGCGGATCAGGTGGTGGATTTCTCTTTGTTATTTGTATATAGGTGTTTTCTATCTTATAATCGAATCCAAATTTTGAAGATAAATCATCAATTATCTCCTCTATTTCCATATCGTTATAAGCGACATCAAATTTAGTTTCGAGATCTAGCCATCCAGCTTCAAAAGAAAAAACAAAAGGTGTTTGTCTTTCAATTTCTCTTACAATAGAAGAAAATGTGGCTTGCTCAAGATGAAAAGAAATCTTGGGAGGCGGTGTATTAGAATTTGCATGAATTGATGAAAATACGATGCAAGTAAAAAAAAAGAATTTAACCCTTGATTTTATTACACTAATGTTTATTTTTAAACTCATTTATTACGTATTGATGTGGTTATAATATTAATCAGTCATTACAAAAAAAGGGTCTGTTCCAGCAGACTCTTTTTCGTTTTAATGTTTTATTATGAGTTGATTTTCGTTACTTATGTAATTATAGCGTTTGATTACGTTCTCTAATAATTCGTTTTTATTAAAAGCAATAGTAAAGAGTGTTTCCTCTTTTTTTATGTTTTTAACAAATTGTGATCGATCGATTTTATAAACGGAAGATATCACCTTAAGGAATTCTTCAATCCCAATATTCTTAAGTACAATATCATCTTGAAACCAATAGGTAAAAAGTACTGGGTTTACATCACTTAATAATAATTTCTCATTTAAATGATCAAAAACAACTTGATTATTTGGCTTCACATAAAGTGAGTCATTTTTTTCAGAGTATACTTTAACTAGGCCTTCCGATACCGTTACAACAGTTTCTCCATGCTGTACTTTTATATTAAACTCTGTTCCAACAACTTCTGTTGTCAAACCATTTGTTTTGACAATAAAAGGCTTGGCTCTGTTCTTTTTAATTCTAAAAAACCCCTCTCCTGTCAACCTGAGGTATCGCTGAGAGTTGTCCATATGATTTTCTAAAAATGAAATTGATGAATTTTCATTCAAAGTAACCGAAGAGCCATCTGAAAGAATTATCTCTTTATACTCCTGCTCAAGGTTTGTAAAAACAAACGGATCACCTGCTTCATTATTTAAAGTATTTGAAACTTGAAAAACAGAAAAAAGAATAAGTACAGATGCTGCGACTCTGAGCATAATGAACGATTTCGACTTCTTCTTATACGTTGCTCTTCTTATATTCCTCAAAAGTGTTTTCTCTATTTGATCTTTTTCTTTATTTGAGACGAAAACCTGATGCTTTTCGTTTTGTGAATCGATTATTTTCAATTTATAAAAATTAAATTATTTAAAAGCTTATATATACTAATAGTGGAAACGCTATTAAACACGTATTTTTTTTAAAATATTTTTCATGCGCATTGCAGCCTCTTCCGGTAAAACATCTCGTTGAGGCATGGAAAACATCTCATAGCCCACCATGAATTTCTTGACATCTGCTGAACGTAGCAAAGGAGGGTAGAAACTCATATGCCAGTGCCATCCATAGGCTTCCTCATCTCCTTCTAGAATCTGGTGTATTCCCGAAGAATACGGAAATGATGTGTCAAAAATTGCATCGTAAATTGAAGTGATGGTTTTAATGGAGTCAGCAAAAAGTTTTATTTCATTTTTAGATAATTGACCGATATTCAAATCGCATTTTTTTGGGATGATCATCGATTCATAAGGCCAAACTGCCCAAAAAGGTATCAAAACCACAAAGCAATCGTTTTCATAAAGAACCCGTTCATTTATCGATAATTCTTGGTCTAGATAATCTGTAAGTAGCGACCTGTTTTTTTGTAAAAAATATGATTTAAAGTTTTCTGTTTTTTGTTGAATTTGTTTTGGAATTGAATTTTGTGCCCAAATTTGACCGTGAGGATGGGGATTGCTACACCCCATGATTTCGCCTTTATTTTCAAAAATCTGAATATAATTTATATAGTCCAATTGGGATAATTCAAGAAACTCACGCTGCCAAGTCAAAACCACCTTCTCGATGGAGGTAACGCTCATTTGTGCTAAGGTTAAATTATGAGTAGGTGAAAAACATATTACTTTGCAGATTCCTTTTTCAGTTTTATATTCAAGAAGACCATCTTTTGTTTTGTATAAAGTTGCTAAGGAATTTAAAGCCGCAAAATCATTCTCAAAAACATATGTATCTCCATAAACATCATTCTTTTCACCTCCTGCTCTTTCATTACCAGAACATAAATAACATGTTTCATCATACTTTTTTAAGGATACTGCATGTTGTGTTTCTTTTTTGCCCTGCCAAGGACGTTTTGTTCTTTGGGGAGAAACCAACACTTCTTCTCCAGTTAATATGTTTTTTCTTATGTGTGGTTTCGAAAATTCCATGAATAAAAATGATTTAATATTTAAAGTTTTTTTATGCTTACAAACAAGTGTATTAAGAAATTACTTACGACTCTTTTCCCAATTCCAAGCCGAGGTTACCATATCCTCCAGACTGAAACTAGCTTCCCAATTCAAATCATTTTTAGCTTTACTCGTTGATGCAACCAAAACAGCTATATCACCCGCTCTCCTACTTTTAATTTTATAATTCAATTTTAACTTATTGCATTTTTCAAAAGCATGAATTACTTCCATGACCGAATACCCCTTTTGAGAACCGATATTAAACACTTCATGCCTACGGGTGTTTTTAAATTCTAGAAGCCTGTTTAGGGCTTTTACATGTGCTTCTGCAAGATCCATCACATGAATATAGTCTCGGATAGCTGTTCCATCTTTGGTTGGGTAATCATCACCAAAAACATTCAATTCAGGTAATGCCCCGGATGCAGTTTGCGTTATATAGGGCAATAAGTTATTTGGGATTCCAGTAGGGCTTTCTCCAATTAGAGCTGTTGGATGTGCTCCAATCGGGTTAAAGTATCGCAATGAAATTGCATTGAAATCTTTCTTTATAAAAGTGAAATCGCTTAAGATTTCTTCTCCAATTTTTTTTGTGTTACCGTAAGGCGAAACAGGTTGATGCCTTAGATCATCTTCCTCAATTGGTGTTTTAGTAACTTCTCCGTAAACTGAAGCAGAAGAAGAGAAAATAAGGTTTTTGACACCATTGGCACTACCTTCTTGTACTGTGTTGATCAAAGTATTTAGGTTGTTCTTGTAGTATTCTAAGGGTTTCTCTTTTGATTCTCCAACGGCTTTGCTGGCCGCAAAATGAATTATGGCATCATAATTTTGGTGTTTTATAAAACATGCCTTTGTCTTTTCTGAAGAAGACAAATCTACTTGCTCAAATTGAGGTACTATCCCTGTTATTTTCCCAATGGCATGAACTACATCTTGCCTCGCATTGGATAAGTCGTCAATGATCAATACCTCATGTCCTTGATCGAGCAAAAGAGTTACGGTGTGTGAACCTATATATCCACAACCGCCTGTTACTATTATCCTTCCCATAAATCCACTAAATAAGTTCCATTATCAATTTCAACTTTAAAAACCGTAGGTTGAATCTTAAATTTGCGTTCATAAGCAACTAAAACATTTTGAAAGATATCTCCAGCTCCTTTCTTAACTAAATTAAGTGTACATCCTCCAAATCCCCCGCCCATCATTCGCGCACCAATTACTTCAGGGATTTCGATAACACAATCAATTAAAAAATCTAGCTCAACACAACTAACTTGATATTGATCTCGAAGCCCTTTGTGTGATTTAAATAATAATTCTCCAAATCGATTAAAATCATTTTGAGCAATTGCTTTCACCGATTTTATTACGCGTTTATTTTCTTTTTGAACAAAGCGTGCGTTGCGATAATCTTCACGATTTAATTTTTCCTTATTTTTCTTTAGGATGCTTGAAGGCAAATCGCTTAAAGAAGTAACTTTAAAAAAAGAAGCAACTTTCTCGCAAGACAGGCGCCTTTTATTGTATTGACTTTCAGCTAAATTATGTTTAACATTAGTGTTTATAAAAACGAATTCATGATCCTTTAAATTAAGATCAATAAGTTCTGAGGTTAAATCTTTACAATTGAGTAAAAGGGCTTTCCCCTTTTCACCAAACATGCTGGCGTATTGATCCATAATACCACATTTTACTCCAACAAAATTATGCTCAGCGCGTTGAGAAATAAAAATCATCTCTTCCAATGTTAGCTCTAGATTAAAGAGTTCATTAAACCCAAAGACTATCCCATTTTCCAAAGCAGCAGAAGAAGATAAGCCTGCTCCACCCGGTACGTTGCCCGTAAAAGCAATTTCAACATCAGAGATCTTGACGTTTAATTTTAACAATTCATCGATTACACCTAACACATAGTTTCTCCAACCGCCATCTTTCAGCGGTTTTATGGTGTCAAGTGAGAAATCATAGGTTTCTTCTTTATCAATTGCAGTAACTGAAGAATGATTTTTTGTAGTGTGTTTAATGGCAACTAGTATTCCTTTGTCTATGGCTGCTGGGAGAACATAGCCTAAATTATAATCTGTATGCTCGCCTATTAAGTTAATTCGACCCGGAGAGAAAACAACTTTTATATCCTGCTCCTTTTTATTTAAATCGAATATACTTTGTATTTTTTCTAGTAAAGGCAGGTTATTAGGAGTTCTAGTAGTGCTAATCATTCAAAAGTAGATTCAATATTAATAAAAGTGGGAAAATGTAATTACCACAACTATACTATTAATATCGTTTTAATGTAAAACACGTAATTAAATTGAACTTATTTAGCGAAAGCTTGTTTTATGAGCTTATACGAATTTGATATTTGTGTTTCTACGGTTCGTATAGAAATATTCAGTTCGTCTGCAATTTCACTATTGGTAAGGTTATTTTCGAACCGCAATTTCAAAATTTGCTTACATCGCTTGGGCATGTGACTACAAATTTCTTTGAGTACCTTAATTTTATATCCATCTTCTTTTTGAGTTTGATAAAAAGAAAGTTGCTTCTCTTGCTCGAAAAGGGTGACGACAAATTCAAAATCTTTCTTCTTTTTCTTAAGCTTATTATAACATCCGTATTCAGTGGCTTTTAAAAGATAAGACTTAATCGCATTTCCTTCTATACTAGTTCTTCGTTCCCATAGATTAATCAAGACTTCTTGAACAACATCCATTGCGTCATCTTTGTCCTTACAAAGTATTATTGCCTTGCGATACATCGATTCCCAATGCCGTTTAAAAAGGATTTCAAATGCATTTTGATCTGAATTATTAATACGGGAAATTAGATCGCGATCGGTTATTTTATTGCTCATTGGGGTGAGAATTTGGAAACTAATAAGGGTGTTAAATTAAAACTTATGAAATAATTATCAAAATTTATGTAACATTAAAAAAATTCAATCAACTATAAATCAGCTGAAAAGAAGTATAGTATGAAGTGGTTTTTCTTTACAAATTCATTGCCTTGGTTTCTTATGAATGTATCTGGTTTTAAAGAAAACTATTTTCAGAAAGGAATACCGCTTGAATAAAATGCATAGGAATTGAACCTTAAAAACCGTAGCTTTAAAAAACAAAACAAAAGCCATGATTCAATCCTATAAAAAACCACTCCAACTCGAAGAACAATACGACGCCATTATTATCGGAACTGGAATGGGGAGT